>Ga0351889_10003_pt1 | contig 142332 bp, 140 predicted proteins | sample TotcelFGM3001M14_FD_206767 | JGI IMG/M metagenome (GOLD analysis project Ga0351889, IMG submission 206767) | Enriched cells from coal bed in the Powder River Basin, Montana, United States - Total cells FGM rep3 HSBNCT.FGM.300.1.M14 ...
AGGAATTTTGCCCCGGCCGGCTACGAGCGCGCCGATTTAAATTGGTGGGATTATTTCAAACAGGCTGGCGTCAGTCAAAGCGACGTTGAAAAAATCGAAAAGTCCGGGTTCAGCGCAACCATTTATCGAAAGATGGGTACAAAAGAAGTGGTAATCGCCTTTCGCGGAACCGAGCTGGGTGACGGCCCGGGTGTCAGCAGAGATCTGGTTCGCGACGTGAACACCGACTTAAAGACAACTCTAGGCCTTCCAACTGTCCAATATGATGCCGCCGCGAAGCTAACCGGACTGGTGCAACAAACAACTGGAGCACCTGTCGTTTTGACCGGCCACTCGCTCGGCGGCGCGCTGGCGAGCCACGCTGGAAAAGCCAACAACCTGAAGGTCATAACCTTCAATGGCGCAAGAGATCCTTATTCCAGTGGAGGGCGTAATTCCAATCAGACCAACTTCATCACGCAAAGAGACGCTGTGGGCGATCGGAATGCCGGAATCGCCGGGTCCATGTCAGGCGTTGGCTCCTTGCCTGGCGAGACTGTGGTTGTTCCGAACGCTACGGGCCATGGGATAGATGGTATAATTGCGGGGCTTAGCGACCATGCTCGAAGGCGATGATTTTACATGATTTGAGAGTTTCGAAGAACTCCCGATGTCGATTTCGGTTTCAATGTGAGACTGCGAGCCATTCCGCATTTTTATTCGGTCTGAATCGAGACTCGAGTGTCAGATGAAACCGAATTGCTCGCGAGACCTCATTGACCATCAGATGTGCTGCCGCGTTGAATTTGTTGATCATCAGTCACACTCCTGCTGCGATGGAGCTTGGTCGATCGCCCAGTCGAGGAATCTCAATTGAAACCGAACATTTTGAACTCCGGTCTCAAATGAAGCCGAAACTGCAATGACACTGAGCGACGACAACTCCTTGGATAATCGTAACCGGCCGATAAAGACCGCCGTCCATCGAAGTCAGGCGGCTTCTCGTTTCGAGTCTTTGAACAGCGCCCAATTCCACGGAAGAAGCTCATGGAGCTTAGTGACGAGATGATCGTTGATGCGCGCAAGGACGTCCGCGAGATAGGCTTCGGGATTGAGGCCCGACATTTTCGCTGTTTCGATGAGCGTCATCGCGTCGGCGATATTATCGCCTCCAACGTCGGAGCGGAAGCCTCCGGCGAGAACCGTCTGGCGTTGAGCGCGCTGCGCTTGGATAGTTGCGCATGAATGGCGCGGTGATCGTGTCCATTTCTAATACAAGCGGACACTATCGCGGATGTCGGACGGCGAGGACGATGGTGGAGTGGCGCCCGGGCGCAGGCGTCGATCCTGGACCTTTGATGAGAAGCGCCGGATCATCGACGAGAGCCTGGAAGATGGCGCCTCGATCGCCGAGGTCGCGCGACGGCACGATCTTAACGCCAACCAGCTTTTCACCTGGCGTCGGCAGTGCGGCTTGGCGTCCGCCGAGCCGAAAAAACTCGCGCCGATCCTACCGGTGACGATTACTCCTGCGGCAGCGGCGGAAGAATCGTAAGCCTCCGGCGAGAACCGTCTGGCGCTGAGCGCGGCGCGCTTGGATAGATTGCGCATGAATGGCGCGGTGATCGTGTCCATTTCTAATACAAGCGGACACTATCGCGGATGTCGGACGGCAAGGACGATGGTGGAGCGGCGCCCGGGCGCAGGCGTCGATCCTGGACCCTTGATGAGAAGCGCCGGATCATCGACGAGAGCCTGGAAGATGGCGCCTCGATCGCCGAGGTCGCGCGACGGCACGATCTTAACGCCAACCAGCTCTTCACCTGGCGTCGGCAGTGCGGCTTGGAGCCCGCCGAGCCGAAGAAACTCGCGCCGATCCTACCGGTGACGATTACTCCTGCGGCAGCGGCGGAAGAATCCGGGCTGGGATCAAGCGGCCAGATTGAGATCGTGCTCGCCGAGGGCGAACGGATCCTTGTGTGGTCGGACGTCGAGACGGCGGCGTTGACGCGTGTCTTGAAGGCGCTGTCGCGGCGATGATCCCGATTCCGAGCGGCGTTCGGGTATGGATTGCAACGGGCCACACTGACATGCGGCGCGGCATGCAGGGGCTTGCGCTGCAAGTTCAGGAGAGTCTGAAGCGCGATCCTTATGTCGGCGATCTCTATATCTTCAGGGGCCGGCGCGGCGATCTGGCAAATATCCTCTGGCACGACGGCATCGGGCTGTCTCTTTACGCCAAACGACTGGACCGCGGAAAGTTCATCTGGCCGTCGGCGTCAGGCGGCACGGTGTCGATCTCGGCGGCGCAGATGGCGTACATGTTCGATTGCGCATGTTAATGCCCCTCCTGGTGAGGCTGACAGATTCTGAGATCGAGGCGATCGATCTTGTGGGTTCGCAAATTTCGAATGCCATCGTGGACGTCGGTGGTGTCGTTGAAGAGGTAAGCCCCGCTCGGTTGACGATCCACCAAGAGTCGTCCCTTCCTGATCTGCACGTAGAGCCAGTTTACCGGGATGCTCAGCTTAGCAGCCATTTCTGGCGCGGTCAGCACATCGGCGCCGTGCGACCATCGGGTGCGTGGTTGACTCACCTGAATGCCGGCGGCATGCCGGATTCGCTGAACCGTGATCGGGATGACTTTGCTCTCGCTGTTGGGAGAACGATGCCCCTCGCTCGTAAGGATGGCGGCGATCTGATCGTCATACATGCCGGCACGCGCGAGGGTGAGCGCGCGATCGCGCATTTCCTCTCCTCTCGCGAGCTTGGTGACGGCGTTGACCCTGCGCTGGATCGCCAGCTCGGTCGCAGCCCCGCCGCGCCAAACGATCCGGACCGAGGCGATGTCATGTTCGCCGCGGTCGAGCACGACCTTGTCGATCAGGCACCGCAGCAAGGCCTTACGTTGAGCATCGGTGGTGGTTGCGTCGCTCCAGATTTGCGGGAGACGGCCTGCGAGGCGGATGACCTTGCCATGCATATCCTTGCCCAAGCCCATCTGAGCAATTGGCTGGGAAGAGGCCTGTTGGACCAACGCTTCTTCCGCCGCTCGAACCTCAGTCAGCGCCGCCTCCCAGCGACGTTCGAGTTCAGCGGCGACAAGACGATTATCGGGGTCCACTCGATTAAACTGACGCTCAGCCAAAGCGGCGGTGTATCGCTTTCGCTCGAGTTGGCGTTCGGCGCTCGCTCGCAGTGCGGCGTCCACCTGGAGTTGGGTGCGGCGAGCCCTTGACAGCGCATCGAGCTCGGCCGGCGCCAGCGCTGTCAGGAAGGCGTCCGCCACGGCCTTATCGATCCGCGCGGCGCGCATTTTCTGGCATGTCGGCAAGCCCTCATTCGAGCGCAGATGATTGCAAACATATTGCCCGCCGCCTTTGTAGCGGACGAACATTTTATGTCCGCATCGGCCGCACCAGGCGATGCCGTGCAAGAGGAGTTCGCCGTCGCGCGGCGCGCCTCGGGTCTTGATGCGCATATACTCGGCCCGGTTGTCTTTTATCGTGGCGCAGATTTTTTCATAGGTCGGCCAATCAATGTAGGCGGGATATCGGTCTTTCACGACGATGCGCCATTCATCTATCGGCCGCCGCGCTTTGGCTTTCGCCGCGCCTTCGCGAACCGGCGTGTGCATGCGGGTTCGCCCGTAGACGAAGGCGCCGGCGTAGGCGGGATTCTTCAAGATCGACGCCACTGATGCGACCGTCGCGCGCGCCCAACGCGGATCGCCGTAATGATCGCGGCGGGGAAGATCCAGGCCGCGCTCATTGAGCACGCGCATGACCTTGGCGACGGTGCCGAACTTTAGGAACATCTCGAATACGAGCTCAAGACGCTCCTGAACAGCCAAGTCGGGGTCCTTGACCACTATGCCGCTCGGATCGCGTAGCAGGCCGATCGGCAGGGTGAGCGCGAGTTCGCCACGCTCGGCCTTGGCGAGCAGGCCCGCGGTCAACCGGCTTCGGATGGTATGCAGCTCGAGTTCCGATATGGTTCCCTTCAAGCCGAGGAGTAGGCGACCGTTAGCGCTTCCAGGATCGTAGACGCCGTCGCGATCAGCAATCAGGCAGCCGCGCAGGCCGCAGATGTCCAAGAGCGGATACCAGTCCGAGCAGTTGCGGGCGAGCCGCGTCACGTCGATCGAAAGGATCAAACCAACTTCGCTGAGGCTAACCCGCCCGACCAACTCCTTGAAGCCGCTGCGCACTGCAGCGGACGCGCCGCTCAGACCAAGGTCCGCGTCGATTACGTCGATGTCCGCCTCATGCCAGCCGAGTTCGTGAGCGCGCTGACGAAGGGCGTACTGAAGCCGAAGGCTTTCCTGATTGCTCACCACCTGATGGGGCGTCGACTGGCGAACGTAGACGACCGCCTTGCGCGTCAGGTGAGTTGGCTTGACCAGTTCGGACTTCACGGGAGATCTCCGCCAGAACTGCGGCGATGTCGTCGACGATCTGACGCCGTAGAGCAGGCGGTAATGTCGCCCACAGATCTCTCGGATCTATGCTCATGGCATTCGAGACTTTCTACCGCAAAAACAAGTTCACGAAGCGCCTCTATGCTCAATTTAATCTGATTCGTTCCACGGTGATACGGCTCCGTGGCAGTTATGGGGATCAATAAGCTTCGTCCACTCAGATATTCAACTTCGTAGGATGGCGGAAAGTTGCCGCCCCGATGAGCCACGCGCCTGATTGCGCGGAACGATCGCCCGTAGAGCGGATGGCGCGGATCCTGAACCTGGACCAGCTCCGACGAGGATTCGTCAGACTCACCAGAGGGGACATTCCTGAATGCCTTCGCTTGAAGGGATAGATTGGAGAAACCCACAGCTGACGTGGCGACCCAAGATGTCAACGGCGGCGACAAATTGTGCCAGATGGCGGCAAAAAAGTGTACCGGTCTGGTTGAGAGAAAAGGGCCGTGAAGCCCTTGTGAGTTTGGTTGTCGCGCGCATTGAGGCGCGCGGAGCGTAGCGAAGCGCGCTTCAATGCGCGCGGCGGCGGTTAAATGTCTGCGTCGGCTTCTCCCTTGGTTCTTGGGTTTACGCTGGGCTCGTCGGCATTGCGCCGTTGCGCCTTCCTGGCTGTCGCGAGACGATAGCTGTCGCCGTTCATCTCCAGAATGTGGACATGATGGGTGAGCCGATCGAGCAGCGCGCCGGTGAGCCGTTCCGACCCGAACACCGACGTCCATTCATCGAATGGCAGATTGCTGGTCACCAGCGTGGCGCCACGTTCATAGCGCTGGCTGAAGACCTCGAAGAGCAGTTCAGAAGCAACCGCCGTGAACGGCACGTAGCCCAGCTCATCGACGATCAGCAATTTGACGGTGTTGAGATGCTTTTGCAGCGCCCGCAGGCGGCGCTCGTCGCGCGCTTCCATGAGTTCGTGCACGAGAGCGGCGGCCGAGGTGAAGGCGACGCTGAAGCCCTTTTGGCAAGCGGCGAGCCCAAGGGCGAGCGCGACGTGAGTCTTGCCGGTTCCGGATGGACCCAGCGCGATGCAGTTCTGTCGCTTCTCTAACCATTCGCACCGCGCCAGCTCCAGAACCAGCGGCTTGTTGAGTGACGGCTGCGCGGCGAAGTCGAATGTGTCGAGGCTCTTGATCTGCGTAAAGCGCGCCAGGCGAATGCGACGCTCGACATTGCGCCGCTCGCGATCGATGCGCTCCAGTTCGCACAGGCGCAGCAAATAGCGCGGATAATCGGCGCGATCTTGCGCCGATTCCAGCGCCACTTTCTCATACTCGCGCGCGAAGGTGGGAAGCTTCAACGCCTTGAGGTGATTGCCCAGCAGCACCTGCGGCGCGACGATCGTTTGGGAGATCGACTCCTGCGAGGCGCTCATGCCGAAACTCGCGCACTTGGCTCGATAGCGGCTGCGTTGGCGACGAGCCCGAGATAGGCGCGCGGGTCTGTCGCGCCGACCGTCGCCACTGGCAGATAGGGGTAGAAGGGACCGTTAAATTAACTGGGGCGCCACGGAGCTTTAACTTCTGTTAAGGAAAAGAGTTGCCGGCTTCGCAGGAGACGGCAATGCGGTGGACGATTACGATTGAAGGCACGGATGAATTTGGCGCTGCGCATCGGTCCGAGATAGCTCTGGAAAAAGATTTGAACAGTTTGACGGCTGGAGCTGTGGGCTTTTCTATCGAGGACGGCAAGACGATCATGGCCCACCTGCAGCAGGTCATCGTGAAGCAGCAATGCGAGACCTACGTCTTGGTTCGCCGATTTTGCATGGATTGCGAGCGCTTTCGGCGCATCAAGGACTACAGCAAGCGAAAGATCCGAACGGTGTTTGGCTGCGTCGAGGTTCGCAATCCACGCATCCAGAATTGCCAACGCTGCGTGCCGTATTTCCGCGACGCCTCCGCAGTCCTGCGGGATTTTTGCCCCGACCAGGCGACGCCGGAATTGATGGAGCTGTCGGCTCGCCTCGGCAGTTTGATGCCCTACCGCAAAGCGGCAGATGTCATCGCGGAGTTTTTGCCCATCAAATCGTCTGAGTCCTTCGTCACGGTTCGCCATCGCACGCTCGCTCTCGGCAAGCGGCTCGATGAAAAGGCGCGAGATCGCGCCTGGTTCGATCCGCCACACGCTGACGAGCGCGAGAAGATCGAGCTTGATCTGCCAAATGATTCCGAGCGAGAGTTCGTTGTCAGCATTGACACAGCCCATATCAAAAGCGCCTCCGAGGCGGACGGGCGAACCTTTGAGATCGCAGTTGCGCGATGCGGCCGCGGACGACGCGGCTCCCGTCCCGGTCACTATTTCGTGACGGCAGACACCTCGAAGCATGAACTACGGCTGCGCACGCTTCAAGCGCTTCAGAGCGAGGGTTACGCGGGTCGCGGCGAGATTACCGTGTTATCTGATGGCGCGGAGATTATGAAGCGGCTACCTCGTAATTTGCCACGTCCAACCAAGCATATCGTTGATTGGTTCCACATCGCTATGAAAATCCAGCCCCTACAGCAAGTCGCCGATCATATCGTGCGCTGGCGCGACGAATGGATAAATGAAACCGTCGTTCTCGATGAGGAGATCCGCGCCTTGAGGTGGAAGCTGTGGCATGGACAGGTCGATCGAGCGATAGAACACCTTGGGGAAATCATCGCAGACATGTCGATGTTGCGCGAGCAAGGCGACCCGGGCGCCGGCCGCATATGGCAATTGGCGCAACCGCTTCTGACTTATATCCGTCAAAACAAGTCTGCGATCGTCGATTACGGAGCTCGATATCGGTCGGGACGACGGATCGCCACTGCGCTGGCCGAATCCGCAGTGAATTCGCTTACCGCCCGCCGCATGGTCAAAAAACAACAGATGCGATGGTCAAAACGCGGCGCTCATCTGATGTGCAAGTGCGCGCCGCGGTCATGAACGGAAACCTGCGTGAGCAGTTGTCCTACGAACCGCCAATCTTCAAATCGCGCTTCGACTGGCTGTTCAAGCCGACGCCGCCGCTCCTTCGAGCAGCATAGCTGCCCCAGTTAATTTAACGGTCCCCCGGCTCGAGGGAACGCCAGTCGCAGCCGCGTAGCGCTGCCTCCATTGCATAGAGCGCCATGAGCGTGACATGCCGCCCGAAGCGGAATTTAAGCCGATGATAAGCCTCGACCGCGCTCGGCCGCAGCAGCGCATCTTCGCTGCCGATACTGCCGGCGACGCATAGGCCGGTTGTGTAACGCGGATGATTCAGCAGCGAGGCTGCACGCGACGGCAGGAGCGCCATAGGTGAACCTATTCGCGTAGTCCCCCTTGAAAAAAATCGCACCGCTGATAGATAGTAATTGATCACTATCTTTTGGAGGTGCCCATGATCTCGCGATCGGCCTACCTTTCCGCAGAGGAGCGACGTGAGGTGACGATTGAGACCGTCATCGACTTGGCGGCGGAGCAAAATCCTACAGACATCACGACTGGCGCGATCGCCAAGCGAATGGGTGTGACCCAAGGCGCCTTGTTCAGGCACTTCCCTTCCAAGGACGCCATTCTTCAGGCCGTCATGGAATGGGTATCAGAGCGCTTGCTCGCACGGATCGACAAGGCGACTTCCGCTGCGGTCTCTCCGCTTGACGCGCTGGAGGCTGCGTTCACTGCGCATATCGAGTTCATCTCAGAGCATCCCGGCGTGCCCCGGATGCTGTTTGGAGAGCTGCAACGCGCCGAGCAGACTGTAGCCAAGCGCATGGCGCACACCTTGATCCAGCGTTATGGCGAGCGCCTCGGACGGCTCGTTGCGGAGGGCAAGGAGCGTGGCGAGTTGGCTGCCACACTGGATGACAAGGCCGCCGTCACACTCTTCATCGGTACGATCCAGGGCCTTGTCATGCAATCCCTCATCGCCGGTGACGTCAAGCGCATCCGCGCCAGCGCGCCAGGAGCGTTCGCGCTGTATCGACGCGCTGTCGAGGCGGCGAGATGACTCATCCGCATTTCTCGGCCGTCACATCTCCGCTTCGATCCCTCGAAGCTATGTTTGTGGCTGATATTGCCTATCTCGCGGATCATCCGAACATTCCACGCATGTTGCTGGGTGCGCCCGGCAGGACGAACAGTTCCGCACTCAGACTGATGATCGAGGCAGTTATCCAACGGTACGAACAGCGGTTCTCCAGCATAATCGAAGAGGCGCAGCAGTGCGGCGAAATACGAACCACGATCGACAAAAGGATCGCTGCCCGTCTGTTCATAGCGGCTATCCAACATCTGGTGTTTAGAGCGCTGATCGTCGGGGATGTCGACAGCATCCGCGAGGCGGCTCCGGATGCCTTCAAATCATATCGTGCATGCATGGAGGTAAACCAGTGAAACTGCCTTCATTGCAGCGTCGCACATTGATGCTCATAGGCGTTGGAGCCGTGACTGCCGCCTTGTTTGGCTACGTGGTGCTGCGCTCCGGGCCGCTGGCGCCGGTCGCTGTCACGACCGCCGTCGTCGAGGCCCGCTCAATCTCGCCCGCACTATTTGGCATCGGCACGGTTGAAGCTCGTTTCTCTTACAAGATCGGCCCCACCTTCGCAGGCCGCGTCGCCACGATACATGTTGATGTGGGCGATAAGGTACGAGCCGGTCAGGTTCTGGCGGAAATGGACCCAGTGGACCTTAATGCTCGCATCGCAGCGCTCGATGCGGCGATCGGCCGGGCAGAAGCATCTATAAGTACCGCGCAAGCGCAGGTGGACGATGCACTGGCACGCAAGGATTTCGCGCTCGCTCAGGCGAAACGCTATGAAGAGCTCTGGAAGACCCGCGCCGCCAGCCAGGTCGCGGTGGAAACCAAGCGACAGGACAGCCAAGTGGCTGAGGCTGCTCTCTCGGCCGCTCGGTCGAATCTCCTTGCGTCGCAACAGGATCTCCAACGCAATCGCGCCGACCGCGACGGCCTGATCAAGCAGCGGGAAAATCTGGTTCTGTGTGCGCCGGTCGACGGGGTGATTGCAGCACGCAAGGCCGAACCGGGAACGACCATAGTTGGCGGCCAGGCAGTCATAGAAATGATCGACCCAAAGAATCTCTGGATCAATGCTCGGTTCGATCAAATTGCGGCAAAAGGCCTCCGGCAGGACCTGCCTGCCTCGATTGCATTGCGTTCGCGCGCCGGCAAAGGCGTACCGGGACGAATCGCGCGCGTGGAAGTCCTCGCTGACGCAGTGACGGAAGAAAATCTGGCCAAGGTGGAGTTCGACACGCTTCCCGAGCCGCGGCCTCCGATCGGAGAGTTGGCCGAAGTATCGGTCGCCCTGCCTGAGCTTGCCGTGTCGCCGGCAATCCCGAACGCTGCGATCCAGAATGTCGGCAGCAAATTGGGCGTCTGGAAAATCGAAGACGGGAAAATCCGATTTACGGTCGTCCAACTCGGCGATGCAGACCTGGAAGGGGTCGTGCAGATCACAAAAGGCCTGACGGTCGGCGATCGGATTGTTGTTTACAGCGCATCCAGATTGGCCAGTACGAGCCGCATTCGTGTAGCCGACAATCCTGCGGAGCTACTCAAATGATCAGCCTCGCTGGACGCGACATTCTGCATTCATGGGGCAAGTTCGTCTTCACGGGGGTCGGGCTTGGTCTGCTCATCGGTGTAACCTTCACCATGGCTGGCGTCTATCGAGGGATGGTCGACGACGGCAAGGTGCTGCTCGACAACAGCGGCGCCGATATGTGGGTCGTCCAGCAGAACACACTCGGCCCGTACGCGGAATCCTCAAGCATCAATGATGACATCTATCGCGTGATCCTCGCGATCCCCGGTGTCGAGCGGGTTGCCAACGTCACCTATCTGACGATGCAGGTTCAAAAAGGAAACTCGGACGTCCGGGCGATGGTGGTGGGCATCGCGCCGGGAGATATGGCGACTCCCGGCCGGCCGCCGTTTCTTGTCGCGGGGCGGCACATCACGCGCAGCCACTATGAGGCGGTGGCCGATGTCGCTACGGGGTTTTCCCTTGGGGACACGATCGTTATCCGACGAAACCATTATACAATTGTGGGCCTCACTCGGCGGACGGTATCGTCGGGGGGCGATCCGATGGTCTTCATCCCGCTGAAGGACGCGCAGGAAGCGCAATTCCTCAAGGACAACGACTCCATTGTCCGTCAGCGCCGGCGCACCAGCGAAAATCCGGAGTTTAACCGGCCTTGGGTGCCTGGCTTGCTGGATGCAGTGATCGCCTCGCAAAACAGCAACCCTTACGTGAACGCAGTCCTGGTCCGCGTCAAACCTGGCTATGACCCTGAGCGCATTGCAACTGACATAGCAAGGTGGAAGCGGCTGACGGTTTATACGCGACCCCAGATGGAAGAGATTCTGATTGGGAAACTCATAGCGACATCCGCCAAACAGATCGGCATGTTCCTCGCCATCCTGGCCATCGTGAGCGCCGCCATCGTCGCCTTCATCATCTACACGCTCACGATGGACAAGATACGCGAGATCGCCGTGCTGAAGCTGATCGGCACGCGCAATCGTACCATCGCGTCCATGATCCTGCAGCAGGCGGTCGTGCTCGGGCTGATCGGCTTCGTCGTCGGCAAGATCACGGCGACCTTCGCGGCACCTCTTTTCCCGAAATTCGTCCTTCTTCTTTCCGTCGACACGATGATCGGGCTCATCGTCGTCATCGTCATATGTGTGCTTGCTAGCGTAGTCGCCATCCGCATGGCGCTCAAGGTCGATCCCGCCGAGGCGATCGGAGGCTGAGATGGGCAGCGGCGGAATCCTCATCGAAAAACTCAGGAAGCGGTATGGCAGTGGCGACACCGCCGTCGATGCCTTGAAAGACGTCAATATGCAGGTTGCACCCGGCGAGGTAGTCGGCCTGATCGGCCCGTCGGGATCGGGCAAGAGTACGTTGCTCAAAGCCTTGGGAGCGGTCATCGACCCGAGCGGCGGGCGCATGACCCTCGGCGACGAGGTGATCTATGACAACGGTTGGAAAATTGCCGATCTTCGCGCGTTGCGGCGCGACAAGATCGGCTTCGTCTTTCAGGCGCCTTACCTCATCCCCTTTCTGGACGTCACCGACAATGTTGCTTTGCTGCCGATGCTGGCCGGTGTTCCCAATAATGAATCGCGCCAGCGCGCGCGTGAACTCCTGAAGGCTCTCGACGTCGAGCATCGCGTCGCCGCCATGCCATCGCAACTATCCGGCGGAGAACAACAGCGTGTCGCGATTGCGCGCGGACTGGTCAACCGGCCGCCGGTCATTCTTGCCGACGAGCCGACCGCGCCGCTTGACAGCGTGCGTGCTCTGACCGTGATCCGCATCCTCAACGACATGGCAGTCAAATTTGGAACGGCCATCATCGTCGTCACTCACGACGAGAAGATCATCCCGACCTTCAAGCGCATCTATCACATCAGGGACGGCGTGACGCATGAAGAAGCAGGCGAGGGACGCGGCTTTGACTGACAGCACGACCGAATATGATCACCGCCATCCACCTCTTGCGGCAACTGGAAATCAGAAATCCAGCCGAGCATAACAATGTGCTTGCGAGCTACGCAATCCTGCAAGCAACGGGCCGCCTGTCGGTAAAGCAGCTCGGTCTTCAGGTGGCCAAATACGAGCCGGAAGAACACTACAACGCGGTCAAGGCAACTGAAACGATCTGCGCTCATCGGAGCGGTAGTGCGCACGGGTTCCTACACATTCTCAGCCTTAGGAGCAGATAAATGGAGAAGCCAGAACGAAATCATCGTGGAAGCATGCAAGAAAGGCGCTTCTTATTACCGATATCATTGCTCGCACTCGTCATGGCAACAGTCGCTTTGATTAACGCGAGCGAGGCGGAAGAGCCGTCCCCAGCCCATAAGATTACAGATGGACGCCCATGGAAGATGACGACAGACGATGGGCGCGTCGGAACCCTTGTGCTTTTCCAGAACGGCACGGGCAAAATGACGGGCGGACTCATGGACCTTTCCCCGAACTGGCGGCCGATCCCGGATGGACTATGCCTTAAACCCGGGGCACTGCTTCCCGAACGATGCGTGAAACTGGTTCGATCCGGAAACGGGTATGTCGGCCTGAAAGGCGGCAGACAAGCCTTCAAATTGGAACGGTAGTGCACACCTTCCGAAATGAAAAAGGAGGAGAGGTCATGGTGTCTGTCTGGACATCAAATCCAGTAATTAAAGTACTTTCTGGAATAGCGGTCCTGTTCGGAATAGCGACGTCCGTTTCCGGAGGAAGTGCTCTTTTTGAGCTCCATGGAACACAAAATTCGACGGCACAAATTGTGCCTTTCGTATTGTATTTCAATTTTGCCGCCGGTTTTGCGTATATTGTCACCGGCGCTGGATTGATCCTGAAACGTAGGTGGGCGCCCGTATCTGCGGCAGGGCTGTTCAACGCTCTGTGCTTTGGGTTGACCGAGAGGGGTGATTTTTCGCTTTTCAGGTCGGGAAGTGTCTGAATCTATGGGGAGCAACCCGAATCGGAGGTTGCTCTATGACGACGATCGATCTTGCATCCTGTCTTGCCGCTATCCCGGATCGGCGGCGTGCCGAAGGAAAGATTTACAGCCAGGTCGGCGTCATCCTGTTTTCGATTGTCGCCATGCTGAGCGGCGCTCGGTCGTATCGACAAATCCATGCCCTGATCCGCGCAAGGCTTTGCGTGCTCAACGCAGCTTTCCCGGACGCTGCGCTGCGGCGGGCGCCGGCCTACACCTCTGTGCGCGGGATCCTGCGCCAACTCGATCCAAACGAACTCGAGCAGGCGTTTCGGCGTCATGCGGAAAGTCTCGACGTTTCCTGCGCCGCCGCGCCGTCCCGCTTCATCGCCATCGACGGAAAGACGTTGCGGCAAAGCTTCGACGCTTTCGCCGACCGCAAGGCCGCGCATGTGCTCAGCGCCTTCGCCGTCGACCATCGGATCATTCTCGCGCATGAAGTGATCGAGGAGAAATCGAATGAGATCCCCGCCGCGCAGGCGCTGATCGCCGCCATGGGCCTGAGCGACCGCGTCTTCACGCTCGACGCCATGCACTGCCAAAAAAACCTTCGAGATCGCACGCGGGACCGGCAATGAACTGATCGTTCAAGTCAAAGCTAATCAGCCGGGTTTGTTGCAACGCTGCGAGCACATCGCCGCGACGGCGGCTCCGATCGCGCTTCACGACAGTCGCAATCTGGCGCGAAATCGCCAGGAAGACCGGCGTGTCGAAGTCTATGCTCCCGGCGCCGCCATCGATGACGACGAATGGGCGCCGCTGATCGCCGCAATCGTGTGCGTCACGCGATTTACATTGCTCCGTTCCGCCGCCACAGGGCTCTGGAAACGGCGGGAAGAAACCGCGTTTTATGCGTCGTCCGTCATGCTGCCCGCGGAAATCTTCGCGAGCGCCATCCGCGGTCATTGGGCTGTGGAGAACGAGAACCATTGGGTTCGCGACGTGACCCTTGCTGAAGACGCCAGCCGCATCCGCGTCAATCCAGGCGTCATGGCGCGCCTGCGTTCGCAAGCCCTCAACATCGCCAGAGCAAACGGCGTCGCCAACATCGCACAAGCCCTTTGGAGCGGCGCAATCGATCCCGCCGTCACACTCTCATACCGCGGCCTGTAAAGAGATCCCATGGGGAGGTGGATAGCGACCGACGCTCTGGCAGAGTGCGGTTGCTAACACCCACTCTGGAGACGACCATGCGAGTTATAGCTGATCGAACCGAAACGCCGAGCGCCATCCGCAGCGATCTTGGCGCGATTTTCGTTTCAATGGAACTCAGTCGCTCTACTTGGCTGATCACGTCACTGTCGCCGGGCGGCGGAGAGAAGATGTCGAAGCACGGCATGCCTGCCGGGGACATCGGCGCGCTGCGGGCTCGCTTTTCGGAACTCAGGCGGAAAGCGTTGGCGCGATCTGGAAAATCGTTCCCAATCATCGTCATTCAAGAAGCGGGCCTGGACGGCTTCTGGGTTCATCGTGCGTTGGAGAATGAAGGGATTGAAAGCCATGTCGTCGATCCGGCCTCAATCGCGACATCAAGACGGCGCCGGCGAGCGAAGACCGACAGGATCGACGGCGAGGCTCTGCTTCGCGCGCTGCTGGCGCACAAGCGGGGCGAACCTCGCGTGTGCGCAATGGTCAAGGCGCCGACGCCCGAGGACGAGGACCGCCGCCGTCTCTGCCGCGAGCGCAAGGTGCTGACCAACGAGCGCATTCTGCACGTCAACCGGATCAAGGGATTGCTGTTCTCGCAGGGCGTATCTGGTTACGAGCCGCTGCGTCGCGATCGACGGCGACGGCTCGACGAGTTGAAGACGGGCGATGGCCGTCCGTTGCCGCCGCATCTCAAGGCCCAGATCATCCGTGAACTCGATCGGCTCGAACTGCTGCTCGAGCAGATCAAGGCGGTGGAGGCCGAACGTGACACGCTGCTTGCCGCGCGACAAGCCGTGACGCCAGCGCCGGCGACGATGTTGCTCGACATCAAGGGCATCGGTCTGGAGTTCGCCGCCGTCCTCTGGTCGGAAGGACTGTTCCGACACTTCGACAATCGCCGCCAGGTCGCTGCTTACGCGGGCTTGGCGCCGACGCCCTGGCAAAGCGGATCAGTCGATCGCGAGCAAGGTGTTTCCAAGGCCGGCAACCCGCGCTTGCGAACCACCCTCATTCAACTCGCTTGGCTATGGCTGCGTCATCAGCCGCAATCGGCGTTGGCTCTGTGGTTCAAAGAACGGGTCAGTCGCAATGGCGGGCGGCTCAAAAAGACAACCATTGTGGCGTTGGCGCGCAAGCTGCTGGTGGCGCTCTGGAAATATGTGACCGCCGGCGTCGTCATCGAGGGAGCCGTGATGAAAGCCGCTTGACGATGGACGCACACCGAATCCTCAAATCTCCCAGGATCTGATCAGTCCTGGCGGATCCAGGTGGACGAACCGCTTCAACGCATGGCTTGAAAAGCCGCTCTAGAGAATGGTCTCGTCTTCCTGAGCCCCGACCGCCGCAAGCGGGATATTGGTGCAGCCGTCACGAACGGCGACCGAATGTGAGTTTGATCTGGCCGGGAAACGACCAGGTCCCGGAAACAGGCTCAGACCTTGGACACCGACACAGCCAACGGAGTTTTATTCATGCGCTACTGAAGCTGATCCCCTTGACCTGAACCTCCCCATGTGAGCGTTGAACAGCCCTGCTGTTTAGGCCACTTCCATGCATACGAGATAATTAGTAAAAGAAGAACGACTTCTACAACAGCGCCAAACACCATATGCATCCAAGCCTCACCTGCCAAATTGAACAATGTAAAAGGAATATAAACCGCAGCCACGATTATGTTTGTCCAACGATTTACTTTAGCTGTCAAGGCAACGGAGAGGAAAATCATAAGAGCTGGAATTGTTACCGAAGCCAGTCCTGTCAATAGAACGACTTGTGTAATGTCAAACACAAACATTTTTCCTGCCAGAATATCCTCTATGGAGCCCGGCATATATAAGTGGAAATAATCTACATAGATGTAGAGAAACATAAAACTCGCCCACAGTGCTGCAAGCTTCAGTTTCACATTGACCTTGATGTCTTCCAACGCCCTTTGTGGTAAGTTCATATTTATACTCCTTTTTTAAACGATATGGATGCTCAGCCATCCCCTCATTTTTTACACGATCGCGAAGGGTTTGATTGAAGGCTTCGTGTTGATTCAGATATTCATGAAACCTCACCACGAGGGGCCGCAACCGGGCGTCCGGCATGTTTGGGATCAGCTCATAAAGCATGCATTACGTGCAAGGAGATCGCAGATTATGAGCGATAAACTTAATCGCAAAACAATTTTTAACCTCATCCCCGGCCCGATCATGCGCGAAATCGTCGTTCGTAAGCTCAGCCGACTTGATATTCATTTCAGCGAACGTTGGGCGCGCGCGCAGATACGCCGGGTCACGGGATCATTTTCCGTCTCGACGAGCCATCGAGCACAAAGCTCTCGCACGAAGTCGGGTTGATCCTTGGCTGCATCGTTCAGCCAGTTGGCAACGGAATCCTGGACATATTTCTCGCGCTCGCGCTTGAGCGGCTCAAGCAGGGGCAAACCGCGCGCTGGCTCCCGGCGGAGGGTCGCGATGTGACGTGCCCAAACTCCCCGAGGGCGCAGAACTTCGACAGCGAAACGGCGAATGAAAGGGCGCGGCGAAGCCGTCCACGGCACTAGCGCGGCAATCGCTTCGTCGAGCAAGGCTGCCAGATCGTCGCGCACCGCCAGCCAAGCCCATTCGCGCACGCCGAAATGCGGATCGTCGGCGAAGCCCTCGATGGCGGATAGCAGCTGCGGCACCCCACCGGCGCGCGCGAGCCGTGCCGCCGCAAAGGCGGCGATTCCGCGCACCGTATCGCTGCCATGATCAGTGAGGGTGCCCAAGGCGGCCGAGCCGGCATTGTCGATGAGCACATCGGCTACCTTGCGCATACGCTTGGCAATGCCGATCTTGGCCAGGCTTGGCATCGCCTGCAGCGCGGCAGCATCAAGCAGCCCAAGGCTTGTGACCAGTGTTTCGAAGTCGATGGAAAGGATTTCAGCTAGGGTCCGACTCTCACCGTCGCCACGGCTGAGCTCAATCGCCCTCTTCGCCGCAATCGCCATGCCCGATTCCGCAATTGAAAGGAAAATTGTCTTCGTATCTGAGCGAGAGCGGATCAATAACGGTAACTGTATCCGTAGTCCCAATTAACCCCGACAAATTTTTTGGGGCACGCGCCGGCACCGTGTAATCAATGCTCGAACGCCGCCGCGCTCCCTGATCTCAAGGCTACGGAGAACACAGATGCGCGCGCGGCGCGAGAGTTCGAGGTCGCGCATTCTATTGAATTGAACGCCGAGCAGTACTTGGAGCTTTGTTGAAGATTAGGATCGGAATGGGGCAGCGGTCAAAAGTTAAAAGTTTCTGGACAAAACCAAGTCGTTGATTTTAAATGAAGAGTTTGATGCAGAGGATACGTGCGAAATGCAGGCGCTATTCCGTCCTTGGAACGACGCGCGTTTTTCGCGCGGCGAACAGCGCGAGCCACTTCGCGCGCACTTCTTCGAATAGCGCCTTGGGCAAGAGGCCGAAAGCGACGCTCGTCGGGTCGCCGGACTTGGTTGGCCGCAAATCCGGCCCCGGCCATGTGAAGCGGTTGCTCTCGCTGACGACGATCCATGAGCGCTCATCATCGAGACCGAGGCGTCGCTTGGTTGCGGCGGGGATTTCGACGGCGTGAGCGGCGTCGTTCGGCGGCGTGTGCGTGACCGGCAGGACGATTACTTTTTGCTCGCCTTCGTCATCGGTGATGGCGAGAAGCACCGCGCAGGGGCGATCTTTGACGCCTTCTTCCTGGCCGCGCAGATATTCGCTGCACCAGAGATAGGAATAGCGGATAACCAGGCCCTGGTGTGGGCGTCAGAAACGTCACGCGGTCACGGTTTCAGCTCGTGGTTGAACGCCGCGGATTCCGCGGGCGCTTCGGCGCGGCGGACGGCTTCAGCGTCGGCTTCCGTGAAGTCTTCAATGCCGAGCACTTCACGATCGCGGCGCTTGAGGCGGCGATATTCCTCGGTCGAGAGCAGCACACAGCTCTCGCGACCATTGCGGGTGACGGCGACCGGCTGGCGCAGCGCGATGTCCTGATAGCGGCCGATGTTGCGCTGGAAATCGGCGGCGGAGACTTTGAGCACGTCCACGCGTCCCTCATTACGTACGTTACATAATATACATGAGTTGCATGACTTTGTCGAGATTGATTAGGCCAGCCAAACCATGGCTTTGTAGCTTGAAGCTATGTATGATAATATCCTTTATCATACATATTGGAGACAGCGTCATGGCCTATGGGAAACTCGACGAGAATGACCTGAAGAATGCGATTGACCAAACGGGGGAGGCGATTCAACGCAGCCAGGACCTTCTGAAGGTCGTCTCGGAGAAACCGACGACCAAAGGGCTTGAGCTGGTCGCGGCTTCGACGCCGCTGCTCATTGAGAAGCTGGAGCAGGATTTGGCGAAACTCGAAAAGGCGTTGGAGAAGAAGTCGAAGGCATGAACAACCTTGTTCCCATCAGCGCCCCCATTCCCGCGCTCGTTCACGCCGCCGGCGAACGCGCGCAGACGCGCTTTTGGGAGTTCTTCGTCAACAACATCCGCAACCCGCACACGCGCCGCGCTTATGGCCGCGCGATCGCGGATTTTCTCGCCTGGTGCGAGCGGCAGGGCGTCGCGTCGATCGCTGACGTGCAGCCGCTGCACATCGGCGCTTATGTTGAGGCGCTCACCCGCAGCCACAGCGCGCCGACCGCCAAGCAGCGCCTGGCCGCCATTCGCATGCTGTTCGACTGGCTCGTCACCGGCCAGGTCGCGCCGGTCAATCCGGCGGCGAGCGTGCGCGGCCCGAGACATGTCGTCAAAATCGGCAAGACGGCTGTGCTCGATCCGGCCGAGGCGCGACTGTTGCTCGACAGCATCGATGTGACGACGCCGGCAGGGCTGCGCGACCACGCCTTGATCGCGCTGATGGTCTATTCCTTCGCGCGCATCGGCGCGGCGCTCGCCATGAAGGTCGAAGACGTCTACGTGCAGAACCGCCGCCTTTGGGTGCGGCTGCACGAGAAGGGCGGCAACCGCCATGAAATGCCCTGTCACCATAACCTCGAAACTTACTTGCACGCCTATCTCGACGGCTGCGGACTTGCGGACGATCTCAAGGGGATGTTGTTCCGCACGATCGGGCGCGGCACGGGCCAGCTCACCGAAACGCCCCTGCCGCAGGCTAACGCCTATGCGATGATCCGCCGCCGCGCCATGGCCGCCGGCATCGCCACCAAGATCGGCAATCACAGCTTCCGCGCCACCGGCATCACCGCCTATCTCAAGAACGGCGGCACGCTCGAAAAGGCCGCCGCCATGGCCAATCACGCCTCAACCCGCACCACGCAGCTCTATGATCGCCGACGCGACGAGATGAGCCTCGACGAGGTGGAGCGCGTGGTGATTTGAGCCTATATCCTCAAGCTGATTGAGCATTTGATATCAACAAAAGGATTGTGAAAAATGTCTGGTCAAGAACGCATTGCGTTGTTTATCGACGGAGCCAATGTCTATCATGCCACCAAGGCGCTGGGTTTCGATATCGACTACAGGAGGCTGCTGCGCGAATTCGAGCAGCGAGGTCGCCTTGTCCGCGCATTTTATTACACGGCGGTGATCGAAGATGAGGAATTTTCGTCGATTCAGCCGCTGATCGATTGGCTCGACTACAACGGCTATGCGGTCGTCACTAAACCTGCCAAGGCCTTTGTGGACGCCACGGGCCACCGCAAGATCAAAGGCAACATGGACGTCGAACTCGCGGTCGACGCCATAGCGATGGCGGACCACATTGATCACATGTGGCTGTTCTCTGGAGACGGCGATTTTTGCTCGCTCGTCGCGGCGGTCCAGCGCAAAGGTGTGCGGGTCTCGGTGGTTTCTACGATCACGACGCGGCCGTCAATGGTAGCCGACGAGCTGAGACGTCAGGCAGACGAAGTCGTCGATCTTGCCGATCTTGCCGACAGGATCGGTCGCGATCCAAATGAGCGCGCGGAACGCATGCAGGGCTCGCAGGAACGATCCTTGATCGCGGCGCCGGCGCGGACCAGTCAGGATGCTGAGAAAGAAGACTGACACGCAACGCCGACGGTTGAGACGGGAGCATAACAAAGGCATTTTGGGCGTAGAATATCGGACATATCTTTCGACAAGCGAAACTGCTTGAACGGCAACGATCAAGGATTTTTATCAAAAGTCTTAAGATGCGCATGGCTTGCGACGTCCCGACGTTCGGGCATGTAGAAAGACCATGATGAAAACCTGCGCCGTGGGTTCGTTCAATCAGCAGACACCGCTTGTCTGCCCGATTAACCGCCAACCACCTCTTCCGCGCAGCGACATGCGGCGCATGGGTCTTTGCACCACGCTTCGCGAATTAGCTTGCTGGCTGCTTTGATCGCGAGGACAGGGTCGCATCGATGTAAATCGGGTTTGAGATGGGTGCGTAGGAAATCGGCCCAGCGAAATTCGGCGTAGGGCGTGTGATCCTTCGGACATCCGCAGTTCCGGCGCAGGCGGGCCACGAGGCTCCGGAATGGATCGTCAGCTAAGTCCTGGAGCGCACGCGGCAACTCCGAAGGCGTCTGCGGCGCGCCGCTGAAGCAGATTAAGCCGCGTTTCTGTAGCGTCACGAAAAACTGATTTGCGCCGAGGTTCGACAGATCTTCGATCTGACGAACTGAAACTGTGTCGAGCCCCTCCTGAAGAAGCGCGAGGGCCATATGGTGACCGTCGACGACGAAGTATTGCGCGTTAGGCCCGTATACCGCTGGAAAAGGGTGAGACGCGAGAAAATCGAGTTTTCCTTCAGCCGACAACGCTCGCCACTTCGAGCGCTTGGCTCTGACCTCCTCATATCCGACCGCTCTCTGGGTCGGCCGTAGCTCTGCAAGCTTTACTGTAACGGTTTTCTCGGCGGCATCCATTCTCGGCAACCACTCTCACGCCGGCTTTGTCGTGGCCACTTTGGACCCGCGCTCACAAAGCGATTGTTGGGGCAGGGGAACGATCTGGCTAACGCAAGGCTTCGCGGAAAAAACGCCCGGACGGAGCCGGGCGCTCTTTCAGTCAGGGAGGAGATCCTACTGATCTTGGCTGAGAGCGGCCGTTTGCTGTAATGCGGTAATTTGACGCGCTGGTATGCGTTCAATGCATCGAGGCTGGCCCCAATGAACGCTGTACCGGGAATCCCGGGCGGCATTATCCCGTTATACCCGGGCGGCTTCGTCGGAATCGGCACGCGAGGCGATATGCGCCAGCGCACATCGCTCTCAGCGCCCGTTCAGGGCTATGGTTGCAGGTTCTGCTATGTGCAACGCTGGCGCAAGCCGGACTTTCGAATCCGGAAACTGGGGAAACCAATTATGTGGAGACTTTTTCTGTGCGCTTTCAGCATCCTGGCGGTCTCTTCCGCCCATGCTGCCGGATGCAATGAGAACTTCACGATGCAGGGCGTGCCGATGGTGACGGCGCTGGAATATAAAAGCTTCGCGATCTTTCCGAAACGTTCCACCAAGGACGCTGTGCAGCGGCTCGCCGGCGCGGTGCTGGCGGACGGTTACAGCGACATGAAGGTCGACGAGAAATACGGCGCGATCTCCGCCCTGCAGGAGACGAGCGGCTCCGGGCGTCCACAAACGCTGCGCCTCGTCGCCCGCAAGACGGGCGCTGGCACGCGCGTCGACGGTGTGTTCACCATTCAGCAGGGGCAACTGACGTCGGATGCCGCGGCTCGTGAGGGTCTTTGCCGTCTTATCGAGTCCGCGGGGCAGTAAGCCGCCTTAGTATGCGTTCGCCATCGCATCGTCCAGCAGACTCTTCACAGCAACGGGATCGCGCGGAAAGCCCGCGCGAATCCACTTCGCCTGCAGCGATTTCAGCACCACGCCCATTTCCTTGCCCGGCGCGGCGCAGCTCTCGACCAAGGCGAGGGCGAGGGCATCCTGTGCGGCGCGCGCGCCGCAGATAAAGGAGAGCATGACAAAGTGTGGGGCGTCCAAAGCGACGCCGATTTCCGCTTTTCAACATCAACCGGGACATCCCCCCGAAGGCATTTGCGGACGCTTTACACAACATCTCTTATGGGCCGAACTGGATCACCGGACGGAGCTCCGACTTGTTGAAAGGCCAAGCGACGCTCGCTAGGATATGAAGCTCACAGACCTGTCCGGGTCGTAGACTTTCGAACAGCGTTGCGTTGGTCTTTTCGTCATTCCCACGGCGGCTGAATCTGGCCCGCCCATATTCTCCGCTTTGCGCTTTTAGCCTCTTGCTCAGCCCCGATGTAGCCGCTCGAATGTCGCCGATACGGCATCGCGTGGCCGCTTCTGACCAGCCATAGCTCAATGTCCTGGCCCGAACATTCTTCCTCCACGGGCGTGGTCAAGCGATCGCGTCAACGCGGGTCGCTCGGAACATTGCGCTCCACATTCAGGGTCCTGTCCTCTGAATTTTTGATTGTGCTGCGGCAATCGCAGCGGCGACGGCGTTCCACGCTTGCGGACTGTTCTTCCAGCATGTGCCGCGGACGAGCAACGCGGTCTGCTCGCAAATCGCTTGCGCGTCCTGCTTCGCGAGCTGACGCAGCGTGTGAATTCCGAGCTGTTCAAATCGTTCGATGACCTTCGGGCCAACGCCTTTGACCGCGAGTAAAACATCTCGTTCAGTATCGGAAAATACCTTCTCATCCATTGTGGCTTCTCGCGATGCACGGCATATCCGCGCGCTCCTTGCGGTTTAAGTCGGCTCGTCGTCCGGCCGATATTCGAGAATGTCGCCCGGCTGACACTTGCTTGATGGCGTGTTTGCTCAGCAGTCCGCGCGCCTGGGCCAGGGACTGGCCGATGATCGACACCGCCAGCGAGGCGCCCGTCATGACGCCGACGGCGCCATTGGCAAGCGACATCACGCGCTTGGCGTGAACATCTTCGGCGAAAATGCCGTCGAGGTATTTGCGAACAAACTCAACACGCTTCATCGGATGGTTCATGGCCTCGCTTCGCTCAGACGGGATTGTCCAACCCGGTCATTCGCTATGAAATTCGGCCAATATGAGTCCCCGCGAAAATGAGGGGATTCATGAGGCGTCCGCAATTATGTCGCCAAGAAAATCAGCAATGCCTGTCGGCAGGGCGAATAAGACTGGCTTCCGTAATGGCCCCCTCGTCGTCAAGTCCCTCGTATCAACTTCTGCAATCTACGGCGCGCCGCGCGAGCGCGCTGTTGATTGCGCCGTAGCGAGCGCGGCGCCTGCGATCCGATTCCGCCGTCTTCGTCGCCGGTCTCTTGCTTCCGTCCGTGGTCGACGCGACGGCCGCCACATGATGCCATCAGAGGAAACGGCGAACCTATCTAATCACGCGTGGTCCGTCTTATGACGGCCACTGCCCGTTTTCCGGCTTCACCGGCTCCATCGTCCCGGCGACGGGACCTCGGAAGAAGCGGCTCTTGTCAGGACCGCTTCGAAAAGTCTTTCCGTTCTGTCAGGCGCGAGCGACTTGTGGCACCTTCGACGCCTCCTTCGTCCAGCGGAAACTCGTTCCCTCCATCCACATCCGATGCAGAATGACGCCGAGCTTGCGCGCCAAGGCCACCTTGGCTCGCTTCGTTCCACGCCGCTTGGCGACATCCATCCCCCAGCGTTTCAGCGCCGAGAAACGCGTGACGCGCGACAATACGGCGTTGGCCGCTTCATAAAGCGCGGTACGCGCCATCTCGTCGCCGACGCAGGAGACGCCGCCCGTCACGTCCGTCTCCCCGGATTGGTATTTCCTCGGCGTCAACCCCAACAAGGCGCCGACAGCTTTGGACTTTCGGATCCGCGCCGGATCGTCGATCGCCGTCTTGAACGTGATCGCCACGAGTGGTCCGACGCCCGGCGCGCTCATCAGCCGACGGCAAATCTCGTCCCGCCGCACGAGCGCCAGCATTGCCTTGTGTAGCTTCGAATATTCCTTCCGCAATGCGGCGCGCGCCGCTAGCATCGCTTCGGCGATCTGCTCCAACATCGCTTGGCCGGCGCACAACTCCCGCACGCGCGCCTCAAAACCCGAGCGCGTCACTACGCCCATCTTCAACCCGAAGCCGCGCAGAATGCCCCGGATGCTGAACTCAACGTCCAGAAGTTTGCCCAGCAGTTGTTTGCGCGCCACCAGCAATGCTCGCACTTCCTGCGATCCTGGCGATTTGCAATGGACCGGACGGAACCAACCCATCCGGAGAAGTTGCGCGATGCCACGCGCGTCGCGACGATCCGTCTTGACCGTCATCGCCGAAAGCGCCGCCTTCACGTGACGGGTCTCCAGCAGAACCGTCTCGAAGCCGCCTTTGGTCAGGCCGGCGTGAAGCCACTGCGACAGTGGTCCGGCCTCCAGCCCGATCCGCTCGATCGAAAGCCCAAGTTTTCGCAAAAAGTTGATGATCGCTGCCGGATGGCTTTCGACCTTCGCCTCCGCAACAATTTTGCCGACAACGTCGACGACGCAGACACTTGAGAGTTCCAAAGAGACATCGATTCCGACATAATGATGGAGTGGATGCCCCCTCCTGACGGCATCGAATGTGCCAAAGTGGTGATGTTTTCGCATCCCACGAACGGAGAGAGCATCCATGGAAAAGGTTAGCATCATCGGTCTCGACCTTGCAAAGCGATCCTTCCAGGCGCACGGCGCCCTGGCCGAGGGCGGCGTGGCCTTCCGGAAGAAGCTTTCCCGAGAAAAGGTGCTCGCCTTCTTTGCCGAGCAGCCGCGCTGCGTCGTCGCCATGGAGGCCTGTGGGAGCGCTCACCACTGGGGGCGGGCCATCCGCGACCTTGGCCACGAGGTTCGGTTAATCCCACCTGCCTACGTCAAACCATTCGTCAAACGCCAAAAGAACGATGCAGCCGACGCGGAAGCGATCGCCGAGGCAGCGAGTCGACCGACCATGCGCTTCGTCGCGGTCAAGACCGAGGAACAGCAGGCGCGCGCCATGCTTTTCCGGACACGGGATGTTTTGGTCCGGCAGCGCACGCAACTGATCAACGCCCTCCGCGGTCATTTGTCGGAGCACGGCGTCGTGGCCGCGCAGGGGCCGGCAAATGTGAAAGTGCTCGAAGAGGCGGTCGAGGATAAAACGACTTCGCTTCCGCTTCTCGTCGTGGAGCTGGCGCGCGTCTTCCTTGACCACATCCAGGGGCTGTCGAAAAGGATCTTTGAACTCGAGAAGGTGACGGTTCACGAAGCGACTTGCGGAGAAACGACACGGCGTCTGCAGACGATGCCGGGCGTGGGCCCAATCACGGCCCTGGCGATCGAGACCTTCGCGCCGCCGATGGATGTCTACAAACGCGGACGCGATTTCGCCGCGTGGGTCGGGCTCGTGCCTCGGCAACATTCGACCGGAGGCAAGCAGGTTCTCGGCAGCATCTCAAAGATGGGGCAGCGAGACATTCGCCGGCTGCTGATCACCGGTGCTATGGCGGTCGTTCGCTCGGCCTTGCGGAAGGGCGCGCCGGAGGGAAGCTGGCTGCAGCGGATGCTGACGCGCAAACCGAAGATGTTGGTGGCGATTGCGCTCGCTAATAAAATGGCGCGTTCGGTCTGGGCCATGCTTACGAAAGGACAAGATTTCCGAATTCCTGTGGTTGCGGCGTCCTGATCAACGATCGGAAAACGCAGCTCGGGAACCGTCAGGCGTGTGAGGAGAGCGACGAACGGTAAGGTCAAATGATCGGTCAGATCCGGACCCGGAAACGCACGATGTGAACACAGGGCTTTGAGCCCGCCATAATGATCTGCGCCAGGTCCGCGTATCTCCATACCGGCCAGCGGCCATTTCAGGCTGCACAAATAGGCCTGATACATGACCGCACCCCGATCACACGATCAAACTGCTCGAAAACTTCTTGCGCGAACGGGGGCATCCATACATGTTCCATGGCTTGTCCTCCGACCCGCATGTTTGGGGCCGGCCTCAACCAGAACCCCGTTTCACCATGATACGGGGGACAAGCCGCCGTCCTTCGCCATCAGGCTCAGGCCGGGGCCATTACGGCATCTAGATTGGGTCAAGCGCCCCACTTACATCAAATGCAGCTAACCGAACGCGTAGAAAAAATCTTGCCTCTCGCTGTCGGCGCTCTGATCGCGCTCGGCTGCTTCTTTGTGCTGAAGCCCTTCCTGTCGTCGATACTTTGGGCGAGCATTCTATCTTTCTCGACTTGGCCGGTCTATGTTTGGGTTTTGCGGATGGTCCGGCGTCCAGCCATTGCAGCGTTCATCATGACCGTTTCGGCGGCCGTGATTTTGTTGCTACCTTTTGCTGTGGTGGCTCCAAGCCTGGCGCGCGATATTCTTTCCGTTGTCGACACTGTGAACCAGTTGCTCGCGCAGGGCCGACCAGCGCCGCCGGAATGGATCAAGGATTTGCCGCTGATCGGCGCGTCGCTCTATGACTATTGGATCGCCGCGCAACGAGACTCAACCGCGCTCCTGAATGATCTGCGGCCTCATATCAACCAACTCGTGAACTGGCTGTTGAAGGCCGGGGCGGGGCTAGGGCGAGGATTGATGGAAGTCGCCCTGAGCCTTCTCGTCGCGTTCTTTGTCTATCGCAACGGTCATGATCTTGGACAGCGTTTGTGGAAAACGACCGAGCGCATGGCGGGTGAACCGCCCCGGGTTTGCCGGAGGCCGTTTCGTTTGAGTCACGCCGCCAATGCGGGCTCCTCGAGCTGCGCATAGTAGCGCGCTTCGGCTTCAGCCGGCGGAATGTTTCCGATCGGCTCCAGCAGTCTGCGATTGTTGAACCAGTCGACCCACTCGAGCGTGGCGAACTCTACCGCCTCGAAGTTGCGCCATGGCCCACGACGCCAAATGACCTCGGCCTTGTAAAGCCCGTTGATTGTCTCGGCGAGTGCGTTGTCGTAGCTATCGCCGACGCTGCCAACCGAGGGTTCGACGCCGGCGTCTTTCAGGCGCTCGGTGTATTTGATCGAGACATATTGGGCGGATTCAATCGGTCGTCGCAACGACTGTAAAATAGTTCATCCGATGAAAGCGTTCAACGCTTCCGCGGGCGTTCGCCAATTCAACGCTTTTCGCGGTCGCGTGTTCAAGGCCTGAGCGACAGCTTTCAAGGCTTCGGCGCTGTGCTTGGAAAGATCGGTTCCCTTGGGAAAATACTGGCGCAGCAGCCCGTTGGTGTTTTCGTTCGTGCCTCGTTGCCACGGGCTGTGCGGATCACAAAAATAAATAAGCAGGCCGGTATCGATCCGCAGGCGTGGATGCTGAGCCATTTCTGCTCCCTGGTCCCAGGTCAGCGATCGACGCAATTGTTCGGGGAGCCGGGTCATCGTCCGACCGATTGCATCACGAACAGCCTTGGCGCCATGCCCTGCCAAAGGTGGCCCGTTCTTGACGCGTGCCGATTCGCCATGTCCCTCCATCCGAGGAAGATGCAGAAGCATCGTGAAGCGTGTTGTTCTCTCGACCAACGTACCGATGGCCGAACTGTGCAATCCGAGGATCAGATCACCTTCCCAGTGACCCGGAACGGCGCGGTCTTCGGCTTCGGCGGGACGTTCACTGATCATGATCTCGGACGAGACAAAAGACTTGTTTTTTCCTCGGGTACGCGCGCGTGGCGTCCGCAGCGCTCTCCCTGTTCGAAGGCAGGCGGTCAGGTCGCGTCGGAGCCCGCCGCGCGCTTGGATGAAGAGGGCTTGATAGATTGCTTCGTGACTGATCCGCATCTCCGTGTCGTCAGGAAAGTCCAATGGCAGTCGACGAGCGATCTGCTCGGGGCTCCAGGCGCACGCCCAGCGACGACTTTGGCGGGGCCCCGTTTTCCGGCCTTTCCATTCGACCTTCGGCCCCGATATTTTCGAGCCATCACCCGAGCTGATTTCGCCGGACAGCCTTTCCTGAACATACTGCCGCAGACGCGAGTTCGTCGCCAACTTCGACGGTTTTGGTCGCTGAGCCGATCGATCCGCATGCCATTGGGCGGCCGTGGCGCGGTAATCGCAGCCGCCGGAACGCCTCGCGGCATTGCGACGCAGTTCGCGGGAGATGGTCGAGGCTGCTCGCCCCAATTGGCGTGCAATCTCACAGATGCCCTGCTCTTGTGCGTAAAGAATCGCGATCTCTTCTCGCTCGGCAAATGACAGATAGCGCCCGGAAGGCGGCTTGGAATTTTTCGACAAATGCGACGGCGCCATGCCGCCAGCCCTCCGAAACCACCGGACGCCGACCGCCGGGGAGACGCCCGCATCTATACCGGCGCCATCGCTTGTCCGACCCGCGGCAATTGCTTTCCAGAATTGAACAAGCTGCTCCCGGACGGCCGCTGGCGGCCTGCCAGGCGAGCGCATCGCCTTTCTGTCAGATGTTTTGGTATTTGCTCTCGTCCGCGCCATCGCCGTCTCCACTGAGATCGTTGCGACGACCGATTGAATCCGCCTTGCACGCCGCGATCGCTGTGATGCACGAGGCCGCCGCCGCGAATGGGCCGGCGGTCGTGCAAAGCCTGCTCGAGTGCATCGAGCACGAAGCCGGCATGCGCCGTACGCGATGCGCGCCAGCCGACGATTCGGCGCGCAAACGTATCGATGACGAAGGCGACATAGACGAAGCCCTGCCATGTTGCGACGTATGTGAAGTCCGACACCCACAACGCATTCGGCCGATCCGCCACGAATTGCCGGTTGACCTTGTCGAGCGGACAGGGCGCCGCTTTGTCGCTCACCGTCGTTTTGACAGGCTTGCCGCGCACCACGCCCTGCAAGCCCATGCGCCGCATCAGCCGCTCGACCGTGCACCGCGCTGGGTTCTCTCCGTCCCGGATCAATTGTCGCCACACCTTTCGCGCCCCGTAGACGCCGAAGTTCTCGTCGAAAACGCGCTGGATATTCTCGCGAAGACACACGTCGCGTTGGGCGCGCGCCGAGAGCTTTGTGGGATCGCGGCGGCCCGCGATGCGTGCGTGGTAGGTGGAGGGGGCGATCGGCAACACCTTGCAGATCGGCTCGACCCCGTGCGCTTCCCGGTGATCGTCGATGAAGGCGATCATGGCTTGAACCGGCGGTCGAGCTCCGCCTGCGCAAAATACGCCGACGCCTTACGCAAAATCTCGTTGGCTTGTCGCAGTTCGCGGTTCTCCCGCTCCAGCGCCTTGATCCGCTCGCGCTCATCCGTCGTCGCGCCCGGACGCACGCCGGCGTCCCGCTCCGCCTGGCGAACCCAATTGCGTAACGTCTCGCCCGTGCAGCCGATCTTCGCGGCAATCGATGCAATCGCCGCCCATTGCGATGCGTGATCGCCCCGATGCTCCTGCACCATTCGAACCGCCCGAGCGCGGACTTCAGATGAAAATTTGTTCGACGTCTTCTTCTTCGCTTCCATTGCCCCATCCTCTCAAGAGTTGGGGCCTCCGGCAAACCCGGGGCGGTTCAGGGGCCGCGCGCGCACAGCTTGATCGAAATCGCTGGCGGAACGACGCGCGCCTTTATTTATGGTGTCCTCGGCTCTGGCATGGCGCAAGCTGGCCTCGCGACCCTTGGATTTCTTGTCGCCAGCGTTCCAGGCGCGTTGTTCCTCGGTCTGCTGACTTTCTTCTTTTCTTTTATGCCTATGGGGCCGCCGCTGATCTGGTTGCCCGCCGGCGTTTCACTGATTCTTGATGACAAAATCTGGGCGGGCGGCGGGCTGCTGGTTTATGGCGTCAGCGTGATCAGTCTTATCGACAATTTTCTGCGCCCCTACATTATGAGCCGGGAAGGCAAGCTGCCTTTTTTGTTGACCTTCCTTGGAGTACTCGGAGGACTCCTGACCTTCGGGCTGATCGGCGTCTTCCTCGGACCAGCGTTGCTCGGCATAGGCTTTAATTTGGCCAAGGAGTGGACCCAGGCGGACTGAACCAACCGGCTGCGCAGATCAGCGTCGCCAGCTTTGGTCATCAAACTCGGACTCCACGATCTGTCTGCGACGATTTCCGCGCGGGTCTCGCTGTGCGAATCCGCCCTATGTCAGCGCCTCTCTGTTCGTCTAACTCCGCGGCGGCTCCTGAGGGCTTGCGATGAAGCGCGATCGTGGCGGAGGCGATCTGGCGTCGTTGATGGCGCTTCGCTACGCTGATGCGCGCAAGAATCACAAAAGAGACTGTCCACATGAGCGTTTCTGTGAAGTTTTGCGGAGCGGCTGGATCCGTGACGGGAGCCTGCCTGCTTTTCGAGACGCCGAAGGGGCGCTTTCTGGTCGATTGCGGCATGTTTCAAGGCGCCAAGACGCTGAAAGCCCTCAATTACCGAGAGTTTCCCTTCTCGCCGCGCCAACTTGACTTCATGCTGCTCACACACGCGCATATCGACCATAGCGGCCTAGTCCCGAAACTGATTGGCGACGGCTTTGCGGGGCCGGTATTCGCCACGAGGCCAACTGTCGATCTATGCGGCTGCATGCTTCCGGACTCCGGCTATATTCAGGAGATGGAGGTCGCCACGCTCAATCGCCGTAACGCGATGCGAGGGCGACCTGAGGTCGAACCGATCTACACTGCCGCCGATGCAGAAAACGCGATGAGCGCGTTTCGCGCGGTTTCTTACGAGAAATGGATCGAACCTTGCTCAGGCGTCCGCGCGCGGTTTTGGAACGCCGGCCACATACTTGGTTCGTCCTCCATCGAAATCGAAATTTACGACGCTCGCGCGCCTTTGCGCATCCTTGTCTCGGGCGACCTCGGTCCGGACGCCAAGCTACTTCATGATGACCCCGACGCGCCCGAGAGGTTCGATTATGTGATTTGCGAGGCAACTTATGGCGATAAGGAGCGGCCCCGGATCACCATCGAGGGGCGCCGCGGTAAACTCGCTGATATCGCCAAGCGAGCCCACGCCGCCGGCGGGCCGCTTATTATTCCAGCCTTCGCGGTCGAGCGGGCGCAGGAACTGATCGCCGATCTTGTCACGCTCATGAATGAGGGCGCCGTCCCACCCGCCCCAATCTTTCTCGATTCGCCGTTGGCGATACGCGCGACTGAAGTTTTCGTAAATCATGCAGCGGAGTTGACAGAATCGCTGGATTTTCGTGCGCTGATGCGCTCGCCGTTTTTGCGTATGGCGGAGAGCGTGGACGAAAGCAAAGCGATACATCGCATCAAAGGATTTCATGTCGTCGTCGCCGCGAGTGGAATGTGCGACGCCGGACGTATCCGCCACCACTTGCGGCACTGGTTATGGAACGCCCGGGCGACCGTCCTTCTCGTCGGCTACCAGGCGCAGGGAACCTTGGGCAGGCTGTTGCGGGATGGCGCGACCGCCGTGCGGATCTTGGGAGAGGAGATCCGGGTTGGGGCCCGGATCGAGACTCTGGACGACTATTCCGCGCACGCCGATCGTGAGGAAACAGCGCGTTGGCTTGCCGCGCGCGGTCCCGTCAAGCGCGGCGTGTTCTTCATTCATGGCGAACCTCCGGCTTTGCAGGCTATGGCTACACGAGTCGAACGTGATGGAATGGCCGCAGAATTAATCGTGGTTCCATCGCTTGACGACGGCTTTGAACTCCAAGGCGCGCGAAGCCAGATCATTGCCGGGCGTACGCCGCGTCTCCTCGCGGAAGAAGTCGTGCGCCTCGATTGGCACAATGATCTCTCCCGCTTGCTGCTCGACATTCGCGACCGGCTTGACGCGGCGGCAGACGATCGCCGCCGCGCCGTCGTGCTGAGACGGTTGCGTCGTGCGCTGGAGGAGGAGGACTGAGGCAAAAAGGACGGCAGGCTGGCGGCGAACTGGAACAGCCCGCCGCGAACACGAAGTCTCGTCGCGTGCTCAATTGTCGGGTGCGGCAAGAAACTATAGGCAGGGTGCGGTTTGATCAAACTTTGCGTGGCTGCCTTTGTGCGAACAATCGCTCCTCCCACTTGCTGATTGGGCAACAGGCCGTCGCGCAACCAAACATTAACCGCTTATTGTGGCGCGCGTTCCAGCTGTTGCAGGGCGCGGTAAGCGATCGTCGTCGCGGCGCGGCGTTTCTTCTTGCCAAACTTGATTGCTTCCTTCAGGCGAGCAATCGCCTCCTTCACCTCCGGATCGGGCCGTTCGGCTTGCGCCGCCAAGGCATGATGAAGGGCTTCAGTGGCGTGCAGGACCAGTGTGCTTGGCTTACCCTCCCGGCCTGCAGAGACGGCATCGCGAGTATGGGGGATCGCCTCGGCCAAATGGCTCTCCTGCGCGAGCACGATACGCGGCGCAAAGGACCAAGCCAATCCAAGGCTCAACAAGGCGATCATTAGTCGGCGACTCATAATGTTCTCCTCTGTTCCAAAGTTCATTCCCGCACGCCCTCGCCAGTTCTGTTCAGCTTGGCCGTCGCCGGTTCCCGTATAGCAGTCGCCAAGCTCTGTTCAACCAATTTGCGCCGCGATATTTCTTTCACCGCGAAGCGTTCGCGCAAGCAAACGCTTCGAGCCGGCCGCGTTTCAGAAAAATCGAATTTGTTTGTCGAACCACCAACGCGAGTTCAGTCCCTGCGCCGGGAAAGCAGCGCGCCTGTTTGCGCGTCGAAAATGAGCTCCATCTTGCGTCCTCCGCTCTTTGGGAGAACCTCAACTTCATAGACCCACATCCGCCACTTGCGTTCGAGCTCGATTTCCACGACTTGCCCTGGAACCACCGCGCGCGCAGCTTCCAGAATGGTTTCCATGGGCACTAACGTTTCGGCCTGCGGCGGCGTCAGAAAATCGAAGAGGCCTTCGGCCCTTGCCGCCCCCGCATTGAGGCTGGCGACCACGATAACCATTTTGATCAGCTGCGTGAATTGCGGCTTCGCCATCTTTGTCTTCCTTTTTTCGGGGGGCCGACGGGTTCACCGAAGATGAAATCGCCGCCACGCTGATTATATTTGCGCAAAGGGTGCAGAGCAAATTTCGGCCGGCGCCGCCGATAGGAACGAGACCTTCGTTCGGAAGATTGATCCATCGCGTTTTCGTCACAAGCTAGGAGAACGGAGATGTCGCGCCTCGCAACAGTGTTACTTGTCCTGCTGGCTGTTACTCTTGGTCGGGATTTGGCGGAAGCCAAACCTTGTCAAGATGCTCCGGGAGAAAGGCAGCGCGCCGCGAAGGCCGGCTATGTCGAGATTTGCAAAATCTATGGACATGAAGCGAAACTCATATTTGCCGCCGCGACAGAACGGGGCGCTTGGTATCACGCTGTTAATTTTCCTGCGGAGAGCGGCGGATTCTTTGTGAAGAATTACTCAGCGCAGCTCTTGGGGCCAGTTCGGCGCCGGTGGGTCGGGATGAGAAGAGTCGCCGTGCCTCACTGTTACACCCTTAACGGGTTCGACGAGGCGGGGAAGTTCGATCCAAATACAATCGTGGAATTTTGCCTTTACACTGGGTTAGCAAAATGCCCCAGCCATTTCCCCGCGAAGCACGCCAGGAATTTGGCGCAAATGAGCGATTACGCCCGAGAGCGATGGTTGCTGCGCTGGTCAAGAAAGCACGGCAATGAAAAGCACCTGCTACGTTGACGTTCGCGCATATGGCCATCCATGGAACCGAGACGCACATATGCGACGCGTCTTCTGGCGGCTTCATTCGTTTCGCGAGTCGACGCTCCGACGACGTCGATGTCATGAGCGACGATTGTGGCGCTCCCGGGTTAGATGTCGTGTGAGCGCGCGCTCACTGTGTCAAAGCGTCACGACCATCAGCATCAATGCTCGCCGTCGCCGTCATGCCGGGTTCAAGCAATTGATCCGGGTTGGCCGTGTCGATTGCAACCTCGTATGTGACGCCATTTTTGCCTGCCTCCGCACGTCGCACGCCGCTGACCACGCCGGAAAATGTCTTGCCGGGGAAAGTCGCAACCGTGATGACAGCTGCGTCGCCAACTTCGATCTTTCCAGCATCCTTCTCGGCGACCTCGATCGCCACTCGTACGTTCGCAAGATTGATCGCGATGAGGAATAGTGGCGTTTCTACGCCCGCGATGATTCTCTGTCCCGCCTCGACGTTTCGCGCTACTACGATCCCTTCGGAAGGCGCAAAAACGTCGGTCTTGCCGAGCGCCGCCTCGGCTGCCGCCAGCGCTCCTCGGCGTTCGGCGATCGCCGCCTCGGCCAGGCTCATGCGCGCCTGCGCCTGCGCAACCGCTTTTCGCGAGGCCTCAAGCGCCTTGCGAGCGATGGCGCGCCGCTTCGAGAGCGTCGTCTTGCGATCGAGGTCCGCCTCCGCGGCCGCGAGGCTTGTCTTGTTTCCGGAGAGCGTCGCTTCAGCCGCGGCAAGCGCGGCTTTCTCCCTTTCGATGACGTCATCGAAGGGACGCGGATCAAGTTTGGCGCAGAGTTGATCTTTCGCCACTTTCAATCCGGGATCACAATAGACCGCTTGAACGACGCCCGATACTTGCGACATGATCGGCGCTGTGGCGACCGGATTGACGATTCCATTTGCGGTCACAACTCGCGCGATCTTTTGCGGCGCATCGCCCTCACGGCCCAGATAGAGAGAGCGGTATGCCCAGCCGCCGCCAAGAACGAGAACGACGAGCAAGGCGGCGCCCATCGGGCGAAGCCAGCGGCGTCCATCGGCGGGCAGCGGACGAAAAAAAGCGAACAAACCGCGCGCAAATTCTCGCGTAGCCGTGGAGCGAAACAGAGCCTTTTCGATCTCCACGAAGAAGAACAGCGCGATGCTGGCGGCAATGATGTGAACCCAGGTTTCGAAGTCCAGCGCCACCGTGCCGAACCATGTCTGCATCCACGGCGCGTAAGTAAACAGAGCCTGAAATACTACGACGAGCCCGACGGCGACGAGCGCCGCGCGGCTGCCGAAGAAACCGCGCCAGGATATCGACGGCTCCGATAGGAACCGCGCATTGACAAGATAGGTTACTTCGCACGCGACCAGCGTGTTGACCGCGACCGTGCGGGCGCTGTCGAGCCCCATTCCTTCCGCTTTTTCAAATTCGTAGAGGCCGAAAGTAGCGATCAGCATCAAGAATGACACGAAAACGATGCGCCACAAGAAATAACCAGACAGGATCGGCTCCTTGGAGGCGCGCGGCGGACGCGCCATGATGCCGGGCGATGGCGGCTCAAAGGCCAGGGCCAGGCCGAGCGTTACGGCGGTGATAAGATTGATCCAGAGAATCTGCACCGGCGTCACCGGCAGAACTTCGCCGAGCGCAATCGCCGAAACGACGGTCATGGCTTCGCCGCCATTCGTCGGCAGTATATAGAGGATCGTCTTCTTCAGATTCTCGTAGACCACGCGGCCTTCATGCACTGCGTGCACGATCGAAGCGAAATTGTCGTCAGCCAGCACCATTTCGGCGGCTTCTTTCGCGGCCTCCGCGTCCCCTTCACGCCCATGGCGATGCCAATATCGGCGCGTTTGAGCGCCGGGGCGTCGTTGACGCCGTCTCCGGTCATGGCGACGATCTGGCCATGACTTTGCAGGGCTTTCACGAGACGCAGCTTGTGTTCGGGGCTCGTGCGGGCGAAAATGCTCGTGTTTAAGACTGCATCGCCCAATTCTTCATCTGAAAGCGCGTCGAGATCTCGGCCCGTTAGAACGGCCTCCGGACTCTTGAGCCCCAACTCCCGGCCGATTGCGACGGCCGTCGCCGCGTGATCGCCCGTTATCATCTTCACGCCGATCCCCGCGCCGACGCATTGACGGACGGCGTCAAGGGCTTCTTCCCGCGGCGGATCGATCAGGCCGATGAGGCCAAGGAAGGTGAGCCCGGTCTCGACGTCGCCAAAACTGAGCTCGCAATGGTCTGCTTCAGTCCGTTTGGCGGCGACGCCCAGCACGCGTTGTCCCTTCGCCGCGATTTCGTCGATACGTGCGAGCCAACGGCTGTTGTCGAGCGGTCGTTGTTCCTCGCCGCCGTCACGCTGCCAGAAGCACATTTCAAGCAGGCGCTCAGGCGCGCCCTTGACGAAGATATAGCCGTTCCCCAGGTGGTCGTGATGCAGCGTCGCCATGAAACGGTGTTGCGACTCGAAGGGAATTTCATCCGTTCTTGGAAGCCCCTGCGACTGGAGGCGCAAATCAAAGCCGGCTTTGACAGCTGCGGTTAGCAGAGCGCCTTCGGTCGGGTCGCCATCAATGTTCCAGACGTCGTCTTTTTCATGCAGCGCCGCGTCATTGCACAAGGCGACGGCGCGCAGCATTTCAGCGAGATCCGGCGCGCCGTCGACTAGGATGTCCTGTCCGTCCCTGGCGAAGCCGCCGTGCGGATCGTAACCAGAGCCGGAGGCTTCGTAGATCGAATTCGTGGTGACGATTGTTCGCGCGGTTAGCTCGTTGCGTGTCAGGGTGCCCGTCTTGTCAGAACAGATTGTCGTCACCGCCCCTAGTGTTTCGACTGCGGGAAGACGGCGAATAATGGCGTTGCGACGCGCCATGCGCTCGACGCCGATCGCGAGCGTGATCGTAATGATTGCCGGCAGACCCTCGGGTATCGCTGATACGGCCAGTCCAACTGCCGCCATGAACATCTCGGACGCCGGAAAACGCCAAACCCAGGCGCCGACCGCAAATACTGCGGCCGCTAACGCTAGAATAACGACAGTGAGCCAGCGCGCGAATTCGGCCATGCGCTGAAGTAGGGGCGTGGTCAATTCCTCGACCTCGGACAACATCGCGCTGATCCGACCGATCTCCGTCGTTGAGCCTGTCGCGACAACGATGCCCGTGCCCTGGCCGTAAGTCACGACGGTGCCAGAGTAAGCCATCGACGTCCGGTCGCCGAGAAGCGCGTCCGGGGCGACCGCTGCGACATCCTTGTCGACCGGCATTGATTCCCCGGTCAGCGCCGCTTCTTGAATCTGTAATGATTTGACTCGAACGACCCGCATATCCGCTGGAACCTTGTCCCCGGACTGAATGAATATGATATCGCCAGGAACAACGGATTCGGCATCGACGACCAGCCGGCGTCCGTTGCGAACAACGGTTGCGTGGAGGGAGAGCATTTTGCGGACGGCGTCCATGGCCTGCTCCGCTTTGCCCTCCTGAATAAATCCTATGATTGCGTTGGTCACGACCACCGCGACGATAACGCCGGTGTCTACCCAATGTCCGAGGAAGGCGGTGACGACGCTCGCGGCAATAAGCACGTAGATGAGGACATTGTGGAACTGCAGGAGAAAGCGGGTGAGCGGGCTTCGTCGTCTTCCGCCCGGCAGCCGATTGGGACCATATTGGGCGAGCCGGCGCGCGGCCTCGGCGTCGGTCAATCCTTCTCTGGACGACTCGAAACGCTGAAGAACGGCCTCAAAGGGAACAGCTGACCAATTGTCCCGACGGTGCGCGGCGGCATCGTTCATTCGCGGCAGTCTCCCCTATTATGCTGGAAAGGTCGCCAAAACTGATGCCCGTTCAGGGTGTCTCTCAGGATGGACAACCAGGCCTCCGCTCGGCGGGGCGTCGAATACTTAGTCAGATCGCACGTCGAGCGGAACGTTGGTGATCAAGCGATCTTAACGTCACCCGCGCACCTGCGACGCATATACTCCAAATCGGCAAATTTCACGCCGCTTGCTCAAACTTGCGCCTTTGAGCAAAGGTCGTTGCGCCAACCATCACGCCCACGATGACGAGTCCGCCGATCGCGATCATTGTGAACAGGAAGTCGGATCGATGGATAAGGGCCATGACGGGAACGCAAAGCGCGAACTCAGCTGCGACGAGGCAATTTGCCACGGTTTCGCGTGAACGCTAGCGACAAAAAAGGGGTCACCGCAAGAGGGGTCATCAGGTTGAGGTCGGTCGCGATGTTGTCTACGACGCTGCGCACCAAATCGGAATGAACGAGCCACATCGCCACCAGCACCGCGAACCAGTGCAGTATCTGAGTCCAGATAAGCTCGACGCGCTTCTCTCGAGTCTCGGTATGGCGCCAGCCGAAGTTGATGCAGATCGCGCAATAATGGGGCGTTACGATTTCCCAAAAAAAGAGCGTTGGCTCTCCCGCAAAGATAGTAATTCCGATTCCGAGCGCCGCCATGGCCAGCATGAGTATGTGGGGCAATTCAAACTTGACGACATCGAAAGGCAATACCTCCGAAGGCTGTGTGGCGATTTCTTTCGGCCCGTGTTCGAGCGTCGTCATTAAGACCGTTTTCGTCTTCGTTTGTGACGGCGATCTTATTTTGTTGTTCGATCGGGTTCTGAGCGTTCGTCATTACATTGGCCTACGCTCGGTCTTCGCGAACACTGGCGCGCTCGATCGACAAAGCGTCCGCATGCCAGTTGTGGCGAGAGTTTGACGCATCCTAAAATAGTACGGGTGCGATCGTAGGCGCGCCGCGCATGCCGGCAATTTCAGATGCGGGCCAGTTCGGGTTCCGCTCATCAAGAAAGCCCTTTGTTGAGCTGCGTCAAGACAGCGCACTAAAATGCTGCCTCGACTTCTGGAAATGAGGTCGCCCGAGTCTTAGCTTGAGCTACCGCCCGGTGGGGCGGATCGAAATGAGCGGCTTTAACACCAGTTCGTGCGATGGCGATGCAGTTGGAGGAGGAAACGAATATGCTGACGCGGAGATTGGTGGTCGCTCTCGTGGCTTCCGCATTGGGGTCGACTGTCGCGCCGCGCATGGCGCAAGCTCGGGCCAGCCATTTGGAGCAGGCGATCGTGGAGACAAAGGAAGCGATCCACGAGGGGAAGCAAGACCTTCCAGCATCGCTGGTTGAACATGCGGTCAATGCAATTGATCATGTCCGCTCGGCTCAGAAAGAGAAGCAGAGCGATCACCTCAAGAGAGGCGTTGCCATTTGAAGAAAGCCATCAAGTGGGCGAAACACACGCATTCGAGCCGGCGAGTGGCTAAGGCGGTAAAGGAAGCCGAAACGGCTTTAACCCATTTTGAAGCGGCGAAATAATATAGGATGGGTGAACGAAGGGGGGACGCCGGCTTTCTTTCTTCGCCAAGTGGGCCGCCAGCTAGGCGGCGAGCGGCGCGAAATCAGGGGGGCCGCGTCTTTCGTCCATTCGACGGCGCGGCAGCGTCCTAAGGGAATGGGTTAGGTGCTTTCGAAGACTTATGCGCCGCTAAACCGGATGCAAGAAGCGGGTATATGCGCGTTCAAACGTCAAAACGAGGCGGCTTCGTCCTGGATCTGTGATCCGAGGATGACATAAGGCGGCTAGCGCAGCTACCGCTTTCGTTGGCCGGGCCATTGGATCGCCAGTGCGGCGTCGGTGTCCGCTTCCTGACGGGTGCGAGGGCAAGAATGAGCATGTCGCAACACCGCGAGGACGCGGAAAAGCCTCCGGGCCGGAATTGGCGTTTCAATATCGGTTATTTGCTTTTCGCGCTGATCGGCGTCCTGCTTCTTCATCGAATGTGGGACATCCACCAACAAACGCAAGTCATTCCCTATAGCGAATTCGCGAACCTCTTGCGCGAAGACAAGATCGCCGAGGTTTTTGTGGGCGATCAGGCGGTCCGCGCCACCCTGAAGGAGCCGATGCCGGACGGACAAAAGCAAGTGCTCGCGGTGCGCGTCGAGCCCAACTTCGCGCAGGAGCTGGAGGCCGCGCACGTCAAATATACCGGGCTCGTTGAGCAAACGTGGATCACCACGCTGCTCTCCTGGATCGTGCCGGTCGCGATCTTCTTTTTCTTCTGGAGTCTGCTCGCGCGACGTATGCAGCAGGGCCTCGGTTCGATGATGTCGGTCGGCCAGAGCAAGGCCAAGGTTTTTGTCGAGACAGACATAAAAATCAGCTTCGCTGACGTCGCGGGCGTCGACGAAGCCAAGGAAGAATTGCAAGAGATTGTCGCCTTTTTGAAAGATCCGGTGACTCATGGTCGCCTTGGCGCGCGCATTCCGAAAGGCATTCTCCTCGTCGGACCGCCGGGAACCGGCAAGACTCTTCTGGCGCGCGCCGTCGCAGGCGAGGCTGGCGTGCCGTTCTTTTCGATCACCGGTTCGGAATTCGTAGAGATGTTTGTCGGCGTTGGCGCGGCGCGCGTGCGCGACCTCTTCGCCCAAGCCCGAGCCAATACGCCTTGCATCATTTTCATCGACGAACTCGACGCGTTGGGGCGCGCGCGGGGCATTTCGGGCTTAAGCGGCGGGCACGACGAAAAGGAGCAGACCCTTAACCAGCTCTTGAGCGAACTCGACGGCTTCGACCCGACCATCGGCGTCGTTCTGCTCGCCGCAACCAATCGTCCCGAAGTGCTCGATCCGGCGCTGCTGCGCGCCGGGAGGTTCGATCGGCAAGTTTCGGTCGATCGCCCCGACAAGAATGGGCGCGTCGCGATCCTTCTCGTGCACCTAAAGAAAATCAAGCTCGACGCCGACGTCGACACTTCCCAGATCGCGGCGCTGACGCCGGGCTTCACGGGCGCCGATCTCGCCAATCTGGTCAATGAAGCGGCGGTGCTGGCGACGCGCCGTCATGCGCAGGCCGTGTCGCTCGACGATTTTACCGCAGCGGTCGAGCGGGTCATCGCCGGCCCCGAAAAACGCAAGCGGCTGATCAATCCGCGCGAACGTCGGATCGTCGCTCATCACGAGATGGGGCATGCGATCGTCGCCATGGCGTTGCCCGATACCGACCCGATCAAAAAAGTTTCGATTATTCCGAGAGGCATGGGTGCGCTCGGCTATACGATACAAATGCCGATCGAAGACCGCTATCTGATGACTCGCACGGAACTCTTAAACCGCATGACCGTGCTGCTCGGCGGACGCGCTGCGGAGATGGCTATTTTTAGTGAGGCGACGACTGGCGCCGCCGACGATCTCCAGCGTGCGACCGAGATGGCGCGCGCCATGGTCACGCGATACGGCATGGAGCCGGAAATCGGGCAGGCTTCCTTCGCCGCCGAACGTCCACGCTATCTCGATTTGCCGGGGTTGAGCCCGATGCAGTCCGAAGCCAGCGACGAGACAAACGCCAAAATCGACGCGGCCATCTGCAAGCTCGTCGATGAGGCCTTTGACCGCGCGATCTCCATATTGCAAGCCTGCGCTGTGGTTCATCGGGAGTCGGCGCAGCAACTGCTCGAAAAGGAAACCTTCAGCGAGGAGGATCTCGCTCCGATACGAGTCGCGGTGCGGGAGCGCGCCGGCAATCCGGTAACGCCGACGCCGGGCGCCGCTGTGCGCATTGTTGCGGGCGGTCAGCAACCCGACTCCTAAACTCAGGCGGCCATGGCCGATATTGTCACCCTCACGATCAACCCCTCGATTGACACCTCGACCTCTGTTAATCGCGTGGCGCCCGTCCACAAGCTCCGTTGCGCACCGCCACATCGCGATCCTGGCGGCGGCGGAGTTAACGTAGCTCGAGTCGCCGTCCGATTCGGCTCTGACGTCAAAGCGCTCTGCGCCGCCGGGGGCGTAATGGGCGAATTGCTGCGCCGCCTCATCGACCGCGAAGGAATCCCGAGCTTGATCATCGAAGTCTCCGAGGAGACTCGTGAAAGCCTTACCGTATTCGAGGAGGCGACCGGACAAGAATACCGTTTCGTGCTTCCAGGCCTCGAGTTGCGCGAGGAAGAATGGCGTCAATGCCTCAGCGCGCTCGCCGACCTCGAAGATGATCCGCGTTTCGTTGTCGCCAGCGGCAGTCTGTCGCCTGGGACTCCCTCGGGTTTTTATGGGCATGTTGCTCGCATCGCCAAGCAACGTGGCGCCAAGGTCGTTCTCGACACCTCTGGGCCGCCCCTGGCGGCCGCTCTGGAAGAAGGCGTTTATCTCATCAAGCCTAATCTTCGTGAGTTGAGCGAGCTCATGGACGTTTCGCTCGAGGGCGAAGATGCCTGGGTCGACGCCTGCCGCCAACTTACGACAACAGGGCGTGCGGAGTTTGTTGCCCTCGCCCTCGGAGATCGAGGCGCGCTTCTGGTCGCGCGCGACCATGCATGGCGCGCTCCCGCTTTGCCGATCAAGCCGGTCAGCACTGTTGGCGCCGGCGACAGCTTTTTGGGAGCTATGGTGTGGAACCTCGGCAAGGGATCCGCCGTGGAGGACGCATTTCGCTACGGCGTCGCGGCGGGATCGGCCGCTGTGCTGTCACCTGGGACCGGGCTGCGCCATCGGAAAGAAGTTGAACGCCTCTTTCCAGACGTAGTTCTCCGACGCCTTTGAGCGCCGATCCGGAAATGACCGGCCAATAGACGCAAAATGACGCGGGCGGCGTCTTCGCCGGCAGGTTGAAACGGCGTGGACGAGTATGCAACTTTTCGTAAGCGAGAGCCGAGCCGAGGGGAGATGGAGTTACTGTCCCCGATCTCGCGTTCAAAGTGGAGGATGCTATGCCTCGCAGACTTATGATCGCCATGCTGGGGCCGGGGCTTGCGCTGCTGACGGCGCCGCAGGTTTCCTTGGCCAGGACCAGTCACATTCTGAGCGCGACCACGCATTCGCGCCAAGCCGCCGTTGCGTGGCCGGAGGGCAAGACGGGCGCTCTTGTCGAGGACGCGACAGTCGCCCTCGAGCACGCCAAAGCCGCCCAGACGGATCCGCCGAATGTCTATATCAAGGCCGGCATCAGCCACCTGAAGGCCGCAATCCGGAAGGGCAGGAAGAACAATGCTGCGAGGGCCATCAATTGGGCTTCGCTTGCTCTGAGGCGCTTCGAACACGCGCCGCACAGATCCATCGTCCGTCACGCTTCATGACGGGATATTGATCAGGCGGCGGAGGGAAATCCCGCTCTTGACCCTGGCTGTGTGAAAACTCCATGCCGAATTTAAGTTCAACCGAAAATGGCCGCTCTCAGGCTGATCTTTTGTGATCTTCGTCCCTCTGATCGGCCTGAGGCTTCGAAAATTCATCGACCTTTTTCAGTGGCGCAATCTTCGCTGAGTTTTCACACAACCAAGACCCGAGCCTGGCGTCGGCTGCCCGCCAATCAACGTCATAGCTTGGCTCGCAAGAACGCACCGATGCGCGTGATCGCTACGCGCCCTTCTGGCAGGATGCGCGCGAACATAGGCCAGACGTGGAACATGCGCGGCCAAACTTCGAGTTCGACATCGCGGCCGACCGCTCGCAGGCGCTCGGCCATTCGCACCGCATCATCCCGCAGCGCCTCATCGCTGCCGACAAAAAAGAGAGTCGGCGGCAGGCCCGCCGGATCGCCATAAAGTGGAGAGGCGTAGGGCGAGCGGGGATCCGAGCCCGCGAGATAAAGCTCGACCGCCTTCGGCGCCAACTCAACCGGCACCATCGGATCGGAAGAGCCAAACTCAGTAAGTGATTGGCCGGTCAGCGCGAGATCGGTCCACGGCGAGAGCGTGACGGCGGCGGCCGGCAAGGGTAAACCTTCGTCGCGCAGACGCATCATGCTCGCGAGCGCAAGCCCGCCGCCGGACGAGTCCCCGATAAACGCCACGTGGCGCGGCTCGGCGCGCTCCGAGACGAGCCATCGATAGGCAGCCGTCACATCCTCGATCGCCGCCGGAAACGGATGCTCGGGCGCGAGCCGGTAGTCGATGCACAATACCTGCGCGCCGGTGACATCGGCGATGCGCCAGGTAAAATCGCGAAACAGCGCCGGAAAGCCGAAGAGATCGGCGCCGCCGTGCAGGTGTAGGATGTATCGGTTTGGAAGCGAGCGGGGCGTGGCGATCCGCTCGGCTTTGACGCCGCCAGCGTCAACTGCAGTCAGCTCGGTTCCGCGCGGTGGGGACGGCACGAGACGCGCGAAGCGAAACATCTGTCGACGGACATCCTCGATCTGAATGCCCGATGGAGGCCGCGGACGCATGAACCAAGGCAGGCAGAAGCGGATAAGTTCGGCGCGTAGACTCATTTACTCAAGCCACTAGTACATAGATTCCGTAGAACTCGTCATATCGATCACACGTTAAGTTGTTCCCGTCATCAACTCAGCTGTTTTGAGGGTTATGGCGCAGTTTGAATTACGGTGATGGGGCGACGTCCATCCCATCACCGTAATTCCTGGGAATACCGCTCGCTTCACTCCAGCGCGCGGGACCGTGTGACCTCATGGAGGCTGTGTTTGAATTCCGCGAGCGCATGGTACGCCGCTTTCTCGGCGCCTCTGTCGGAGACCGCGTGATCGAGTTGTACGATTGCTTCCGCGAATAGAACAGCCGACATCAAGAAATCGAGAACGTCGCGCGGCAGCGGCGCAGGTGAAGTCACCTTCGCGAGGCCGATCGAAAAAAACACGGGCGCGCCGATATATTCGCCGTGTTCGCCATTCGCCGGCCAGCCCTTGTTCGGGAAGGCTCCGGCGATTTCGCACAGTTCGGAATTGGGCGGCAGAGTCGGCGCCCCGGCGCCGACGTCCATCACGGTCAACGATTCGGACATAGTCCACTCCAAACCACTGGCGACAGTTTTTCGCGCGCGGAGTATATCAGAGCGCGCCCGCCGGCCTCTCCCCTTCGAATTCGATCCTCGCGTTCGCGGCAGCGGCTCGAAGAAAACGGGATCGACACAACACCTTCCCGCTTGCGCTGGGGTGGAACCTTTCCTGCTTGCGGATGTCCGGAAAGGAAGCGTCGCAGCACGATGAGCCTGTCCGCCGCTTCGCGTTGCGCTCCGAGGGCGAGAAAACGGCGGAGATCGGCGACGATCATGTCGCGCACCGCCCCCGGCCCCCTCTCGACGTTGAACAGATAGCTGGAGAGAAGCGTGTCATGCCTCGCGGAGGGCGCAACGCCCAGGACCATTTCGTTTGCGGCAAGGCCTGCAACGGCAGGGAGCTGCTGAAGCGCAATCATCGCGTTTCTCCCTCTCTGGCGCCGAAAGCGGCGCCCTGTTTCTTGTTGTTCTGCGGGCAGGCGCGGAATGAGAATTCGAATTTCGACTGAGGCTTTCCTCCCGGAGATACGTAACAGGCGGCGGCGCCATTTCCATAACAGGATGCGAGGGCATTGAGCCGCCGGAAGCCGGAGACAGTCAATTCCGCTTTTTGCCGCATCCACTTTTCCGTTGCTTTCGCGCCATGGGACATCCTTGAGGGCGGCGGGAGGAGACGCGTGGCGACTCAAAGCGGAGCAGGGCGGCGCCGCCATGATCGGCCGCCGATTTCAACCGCCTTCGTCGAAAGCGCGGTCAACGCAATCCTCTCAAAACGCGTGATCAAGAAACAACAGACGCGATGGAACAGATGGACCGTACAGCCCTTCCTCGACGTGCGCGTCGCCGTCCTCAACAAGACGCTCGCCCCCTCGTTCAGGCGGCTCTATCCAGACTTCCAACCAGACAATGAAAACGACCCCGTGCGGCTCTCAGCGTGAAGAACGCCACAACCTTGCATGCTCTCTGCCCCATTGGATGATGCTTGAATGGCGCTATAATTAAACAATTGGCGCTGAAATCACCTTTTGTCTAACCCATTCAATACGCCAGGGGAAGGTTGTTGGTCCGTGCAACAAGGCCATGAGGCGACGAGCATCGACGGGATGTCCCTATCACTCCGACGATGGGCGCTGATCCTATTTGGCTTTTTCATCCCGTTGGCGGCCGCCTCGCTTCCGGCTCGCAATGCCGAGCGAAGCGGCGCCATCCTCGTCGCCGAAATCAAGGGTGCAATCGGAGTCGCGGCAACGCGGCTGGTCGCCGATGCGGTAGCCAAAGCGCGCCAGGAGAATGCGCGCTACCTGTTGATCCAGCTCGACACGCCCGGCGGGCTCGTCACTGCTACGCGCGACATCATCCAGCACATTCTGGCGTCTCCGATCCCTGTGATCGTTTATGTATCTCCAGGCGGAGCGCGTGCAGCATCCGCAGGAACGTTCATTGTCTACGCAGCACATATCTCTGCGATGGCCCCGGGCACCAATATTGGGGCAGCGACGCCAATCGAACTTGGCGGCCTTCCAGGATTACCGCGGCCAGCAGAGCCCAAGCGGGACGAGAAAGACAAGACCGCCGCCTCAACCGAAACCACCGCTCAGCGCAAGGCGCTCAACGATACGATCGCGATGTTACGCAGCCTTGCACAGCTACGCGGCCGAAATGTTGAGTGGTCCGAGAAGGCCGTCAGGGACGCCGCGACCCTCACCGCAGAGGATGCGCTGAAGGAGGGCGTGATTGATGTAGTCGCCCGTGATACCGACGAGCTACTCACGAAAATCGACGGTCGCAAGGTCACGATCAACGCCGTCGAGCACACGATAGCAACGCGGAGCATCGGACGGACGGTGTTCGAACCGGATTGGCGCACCCGGCTCTTGGGCGTCATCTCGGATCCCAACGTGGCGTTCATCCTATTGCTCATCGGAATTTATGGACTTCTTTTCGAGTTCTGGAATCCTGGCGGCTTTGTCGCCGGCGTTGTTGGCGCTGTCTGTCTCCTGCTCGGATTGACGGCTCTGACCACGCTTCCAGTGCAATATGCCGCACTAGGCTTGGTCGGTCTCGGCATCGCTCTGATGATCACCGAGGCGTTTGCGCCGGGTCTCGGAATTCTAGGTATCGGCGGCGTGATCGCTTTCATCATCGGCTCCGTGTTCCTGTTCGATCCTGCTGGAGCTGATATCGATATTTCGGTGTCCCTGCCGCTGATCATTGGCTCGGCAGCGACGACTGGGGCTCTCGCCTTGTTCGTGCTGGGTGCTGCCGTGAAGGCGCGTAGCCGCCCGGCGCTAACTGGCGCAGAACAAATGATCGGAAGCGTCGGAGAGGTGATCGAATGGAGCGGTCTTCATGGGCGCATCCGTGTCCACGGTGAAATCTGGAACGCCCGCGCCGAAGGGCCTTTCGCTCCCGGTGACGCTGTGGTGGTCATTCAACGCGAGGATCTAACTCTCTTCGTCGCATCCAAATGAATGGAGGCTTCTATGCAGTTACCGTTTGATATTCCAGCTCTTTCTGGCGTTGCAATACCCGTTCTGGTCGTTCTCGCTCTGCTCGCCTATTCATTCCGCATCCTGCGAGAATACGAGCGCGGGGTCGTGTTCATGCTTGGGCGCTTCTGGAAGGTGAAGGGGCCCGGCCTGGTGATCGTCGTGCCGTTCATCCAGCAAATGGTGCGGGTTGACCTGCGAACGCGCGTGCTCGACGTCCCACCCCAGGACGTCATCTCGCGCGACAACGTGTCGGTGCAGGTGAATGCCGTGATCTACTATCGAGTCATGGATCCAGAAAAAGCCATTATTCAGGTCGAGCACTACAACGTAGCCACCAGCGAACTCGCGCAGACGACCTTGCGTTCCGTCGTGGGTCAACATGAACTCGATGAAATGCTTGCGGAACGCGCCAAGATCAACGCTGATGTCCAGCGTATCCTCGACGAGCAAACTGGCGCGTGGGGCATCAAAGTCTCGAATGTCGAATTGAAGCATATCGATTTGAACGAGATCATGGTGCGCGCCATCGCTAAGCAGGCCGAGGCCGAACGCCTACGGCGCGCAAAGGTCATCGATGCCGAAGGCGAACAGCAGGCGGCGGAGAAGCTCGCTGAGGCAGGCAGGATTCTGTCCGGTCAGCCGGAGGCCATGCAACTGCGGTATTTAGGCGCGCTGCAGAACATTGCGGGCGAGCGAAGTTCCACGATCGTATTTCCGATGCCGATAGACCTGTTCGAGAGGTTTGGGCGGGCCACGGCCGCGAAATCCGGGAGCTAATTTTACCGATCAAGATTTTTTTGGTGAATTATTGGTTAGCAATACGGACATCGGAACGGGGCGTCGCACCGAGGCGGGCGTCCACCTGGCGCTACCTAGGCAAATTTATTTGGATGAGACGGCGCAGTTCTCTTCTGCAACTCGGACATCTGCGCCTTGCGAGTGAAAGCTCGTTAAACCAAAGGCTTTTGGGACCGACGGATGTGTGCCGAGTCACGCGATCCGATTGAATAAATGAGGCCGACGAAGCGTATCAGAAATCGATGACCAGCCGATGAAGGTTCGTCGCCGAGATAACATCCCCATGAATGTCGCACAGCCTGCCGTCTGCTCGCGCTTGCTTAGCCCCAGGATATCGGAAGGTGATCCGTTTTGGCGCTGGACCGCTCAGTTTGAGATCGATCGTCGCCTGTGATTGATCGCGTCGAGCGCGAAGATTAGCAGTCCCGAAGGCGGTCGGCAGTTCATGCAGGCTGATGCCTTCACCCTCCCACCAGCCGTCGGGAACCGCGCGGAACAATTCGAGTGTGTCGCCGTTTTCTCGCAGAAGCATTCGACGGATCGCTGTAGCGAATTCCGCCCCGATCCAGGTGTGCGGCATATCGCCAATGTATTCCGGCGACTGCGGCTCGCCCCAGACGACCTCGGCCCAAAACCGCCACCCGCTCGGTCGCCGACACGCGAGCGCGGCCGAGAGCAGTCGGAAAGCGTCGTCGAAACGACCCAGAGACACGAACGCATTAAGGTTACGAACGCCGTATGGGGTGAAGCTTCCCACAAACTCTGGCTTCCCGATCAGTTCGATCTGGTGGGAGACGAGATCATAGGTCGCCGGAAGGAAATCTCTCGGAAGGACGTCTTCCACCCGGCAAGGTTCAAAGGCGATCGAGGTTGAACTCGGATCTAGGTCTTCGCGATCGGCCGATGCACGTATGAATCTGGAGCCCAGCCGCTCGGCGGTCATCCGAAGCGAGCGCGCAAGATTGGCGGCGAACTCGTGGCCCTTCGCTTTCGCGTGCGCGGCAACGGCCGCATCGCCTCTCTCGTTTGCAAGGTATTCGCAGTTCCGCCAAGCGCTCAAGGCGAAGAAATTGTCCCAGTAACTGTACGACGGTTTGCTGTAGCCCTCGTGGCTTATGGAAGGCGCCAACAGTCCGTGGAGCGCGCTCTCGGGGCCGTGCAGCGCATCGGTTCTTGCGCTAAGCTCCTCGATGAATCTGGTCGCCTTGACGACAGGTTCGTACACTTCCTGCAGAAACTCGCGATCTCGCGTAACGCGAAAGATGTCGGCGGCGATGCCGACGAATTGCCCCTGCGCATCGAATTCGATATCGCCTCCGTATCCTCGATTGACGCTTCCGTCCAAATTCAGGATTGGCGGCACCATGCCGTTTTCATAGACGCGTTTAGAATACCAGAGGACATAAGCCTTCGCCTCGTCTATCAAACCAGCCCAAAGCAGCGCGAGGGCCTGCGAGGAACCATCGCGAATCCATGTGCGGTCATAATTGCGGGGACCGGGCTTGAAGGCGTGTTGCGTAGCATTCACGAGAATAAGCGCGGTCTGCGCCTCGACGGCGTCGCTAACTTCTCGATCGCCGACACTGATTTTCCGCGGCCCGATCTTCTTTCGCCAGCCCCGCGCGACTTCTTCGTGAACGGCGCCAAATGATGCGTCAGGGTCGGGCGTGACGCCGTCCCACATCGGCGACGAAAGAACGAAGGCGATGCTCCGATCGGGCTCCAGAGAAAAGCGGAACTCGCAGGCGGCGCTGAGCAGGCCGGAAACGGAATGAAGTCTGCGAACGGTTTGTCTGGGCTCGTTCTCAATCAGTCTTACAACGTCTCCATTGTCGAAGTCCGCAACGGAGATGAAATCCGGCTCGCGCGAAAAGGCGGCGAATATCCGATCATTGACCCACACCTGCCGCCCGTCGACGGCGATGGCGTCGATGGCCGCGTGGCCGCCATGTTGCCAGTAGGGATTGATCTGGACAGGCCGCACCGCGAGGACGAGCGCTCCATCCTGCCGCCGGCTGTCTCTATTTGTGATGCGATATTCGACGAGCGCTTCGCCAGCATGGGCGACGGCTGTCGCCCTGAGTTCGACTCCCAGCGTCGACCAAGTGACGCACGGAATGGGCAATGCGCCATCGAGCAGCGATTGGCTGACGGCCGCGCTCGCCGGCGCTCCGCGCAGGACTCCGCCCAATCTGAGAAGAGGGGTGATCTGAGCGCTATCGGTTTGCGGCTCGAGATTGCCGTATTCATCGAAAAGCGCTTCCTCGGATCGCGCACGCTCGCCCACGACCGTCCAATAGACTTGGCGACCGAGGAGAGACTGCGGGTAGAGGTCGCCGCGCCCCGCCCGAGCCGCACGCTCGAATTGTCCGAAGGGCATCCGGTCTTTGTTCAAGAGCCGAATCTTGAGTTCGTCGACGACGGCTCCCTCTGGCGAACTCGCTTCATGCACCATTAATCGAAAATAGCGGCTGGTCGATGAGCGCCACCAGAAGTTGTCTGTGTCGCCATCGCCAGTGCCGATCCGGCCAACTTCGCGGAAGTTCGCGCCATCGTCGGAGAGATGCACGGAAAAAACGGTTCCGTAAGTCTCCCCCCATTTGATGAAGGCCCCGAGAGGCGATCTTTCATAGCCGAAATCCACCGTGATGCTCTCGCCAGGCGGAAGATTCACGGGGGCGCTGCCCAGCGCCGCGATGCGACCTTCCTCCACCACCGACGCAGCATCCGCCGGACCGTACAGGTTGATCTCGATGATCTCGGGCGTTCGCGTCGGTTCCGGGTTGTGGCATTTCCAGCGCACAAAACGGGCCGCGACTGGCGGGAACGCAAAAATCTCTTGCCCGCCTTCGCCGTGGCGAGTGCGGCAAAGATGGGTCCAGGTCTCGCGGTCGAGCGAAGCCTCGAACCCATGTCTTATTGGCGTTTCCTTGCCCCAATAAATTTCAAGTCCGCCAAGCGTCGCAACCGTCCCCAAATCGATCTCCAGCCAAGGCTCCGTCGAGGGGTCTGATCGCCACATCGTGGCATAATGATCGTCGATTGCGAGACCGGGATCCCCGCTGTCGGCGGTTATATTCCACCGGCCTTTCTGCGGCACGTCCATGAGCACTCCCTAGCAGCTTCGACCGTAATGAAGTTATTAATGGGAACACACGGGGCGAACATATCGAAACCTGAATTCTTTGGAAGAGCTGCGATTTTTCGTAAAGGGCCGGCGAGATCCGGAGTCTTCGATCGCACCGCCGCTGATGTGCCCTTCGCAAGGCTCCATAACTCGACGTGACGCGCGGAAGGCTTCGGCCACATACATATGGCGGGAGCGCCATAAGGTGCCGGCGCGTTCGAAACAATGGCGACATTGGCCGCCCTTCCGGCGTCTCGAGACGCCGCTGTTTCAATGCATGGCGCCGCCAGGCGAACGAATCCTACCGCCGCACCACTAGTGCCCCCGATTCAACCATTTTGACTGGGGAAGATTGGGTAGAGCGCCTTGAGTTTGACTCGTGCGTCGTCGGTTGTGAACTGCCAATCGGCCTTGGCTTGGTTTTTGTTGCGATCTTCGACCCAGGCTGCGACTTCGTCACGAAGGCTTTCGATCTCGCCGATGCGGCGGTCGAGACATTGCGAGGAGAGGACGCTGAGTTCGCTCTCGGCCAAGTCGATCCAGCTGCCGTGCTTTGGCGTGTAATGCCACTCGAAGCGCTCGGTCAGGCGGCGCGCTTCCTTCGCCTCGAAGGCTTGGTAGAGCGAGGCGGGCTTGTGCGTGTTCAGATTGTCCTGGACGAGCACGATCTTTTCGGCCTGCGGAAACATCTCGTCGGCGACATGCTTCAGCGCGTTTGCGTAATCGATCGCCGTGTGGCGCTGCGTCACGAGCGCCTCGCGCCGTCCTTCGAGCGGCGCGAAGATCATGAAGATGCTGGCGGTCCCATTGCGCTCATACTCATAATCGACGCGTTGCGGCCGGCCTTTCTGCATCGCGATGGGTTGGCGCGTTTCCTTCAACAGCTGCTTCGTGGTTTCGTCGATGCAGACCACGGGCAGCAATGGATCATGCGGGCGCTGATAAACTTCGAGCACGTCCTCCATCGCCGCGACGAAACCCGCGTCGGCTTGCGGCGGAATCACCCACTGTTGCTTGCGATGGGGCTTCAAAATGTTTTTTTAAAACGCGACCGATCGTGCTGTCGCTCGCCGCCTCGACGATGTCGAGTTCGACGACCTTCTTCTCGAGCAGCCGCAAGGTCCAGCGCGCGTAGCCCTTCGGCGGCGCCGAGCAGCTCAAGGCGATCAGCTTGGCTTCCTTCTCGCCGTCGAAAATCCGCGGAACGGAGGGGCGCACATGCGGCTTGCGACTCAAGACGGCGGCGAAGCCTTCCTCGACCAGCTGCTTGCGCACCCGACAGACCATCGAGGCGTTCGTGTCCAGCTGCGCGATGATGGCGCCGTCGCTCAGGCCATCGCCCGCCTCGGAGACGTCGGCCTTCAGCAAAATCCGCGCCTTCAACAAGGTCTTCGCCGCGTGCTTGCCCTTGCGCAGCATGGCTTCCAGATGCGCCCGCTCCTCGCCGCTCAACCGCACGACATAACGCTTCACCCCGATCTCTTCCCGCGCCATCATCGCCTCCATAGGCCGAATCAATGACTGAAGAGCATCACGGACGGCGAGACGAGGGAAGCCTGGCCCCTATTCAAAATCGTTGAAGCGAGCTACTAGCACCGAACATGTCGCCTGCCAGATGTCCCGCCTCGGAGAAGCTGGAGATCATCCGCCTTGTCGAGCAGTCGCATCTGCCGGCGAGGAAGACGCCGGAAAAGCTTGGCGTCTCACGCGCCGCATTTTATCGCTGGTGCGACCTCTATCGGTCTGGCGGATTGGAAGCTTTGGCCGGCAAGCCGTCCCGACCATCGCGCGTCTGGAACCGCATCCCCGATGACAGGCGCGACGAGATCGTTCAACTGGCGCTCGATGAACCGGAGCTGTCGCCGCGAGAACTCGCGGCGCGCTTCATTGACACAAAAGGCTACTTCGTCTCGGAAGCCTCGGTCTATCGGCTGCTCAAGGCGCATGATCTGATCGCCAGTCCGGCCTTCATCATCGTCAAGACGGCCGATGAGTTCAAGGACAAGACCACGGCACCAAACCAGCTCTGGCAGACCGACTTCACCTATCTCAAGGTGATCGGCCGGGGCTGGTTCTATCTCAGCACGATCCTCGACGACTTCTCGCGCTACATCGTCGCCTGGAAGCTGTGCATGACGATGAAGGCTAAGGACGTAACCGAGACGCTGAACATGGCGCTACAAGCCTCCGGCCTCGATCAGCTCCATGTCGTTCATCGGCCGCGGCTGCTCTCAGACAACGGCTCGTCCTATGTCTCCGGCGATCTCGCGGAATGGCTCAACGATCGCAAAATCGAACACATTCGTGGCGCGCCCTGTCATCCGCAGACGCAAGGCAAGATCGAGCGCTGGCATCAGACGCTCAAGAACCGCATCCTGCTCGAGAACTATTATCTGCCCGGAGACCTGACGGCGAAGATCGGCGCCTTCGTCGATCACTACAACCATCGTCGCTATCACGAGAGCTTGAACAATCTCACGCCGGCTGACGTCTACAGCGGATGAGGTCCAAAAATCCTCATGCACAGAGAAAGGATCAAACGCATCACTATCCAAAATCGCTGCTTGCAACACCAACTGACCGCCGCATAAACTCAACCATCAGATGAGCCGCGTCCTCCATTAAATCACGCCGCCCTCTGTCTCAAATAATCTGACGCCGGACATGTTTGCAGATCTGCCCGCTTTGGGATCGAGCGGGCGTGGGGGATGCTGGTTGCGGAGACGATTGGCCGGATTCGGCGGGAGCATTTTCAGAAGGGCAAGTCGATCAAGGAGATCGCCCGGGACCGGAAGATATCACGCAATACGGTTCGCAAGGTTCTGCGATCAGGCGAGACGTCGTTTTCCTACGAATGCGAGGTCCAGCCCCGTCCCAAACTCGGCGCCTGGAAGGCGGAGATCGACCGAGTGCTCGCGGCGAACGCAACAAAACATGCGCACGAGCGGCTGACGCTGATCCGTGCGTTCGAAGAACTGCGGGCGCTTGGATGTCGAGAGGTTGTTTTGGGCATTGTGATTGAGGATAGGAACGCTGCGCTCCAGTGTCACGATGAGCCGGCCGTCGATTTCTGCTTCCGTGCCCATTAGTTGACAAGGGGCGGTTGCACTTGCGCGGGAGCCGGCGCGCATGATAGCAGCCGTTACGCTGCGGGCGTATGCAGAACACCGAAATCTCGCGCGAGGGAAAGTATGAGGGTTCGCCGCTGGCCCGAAAACGCCGCAAGACCACCGCGTAGCGCCCTCGGCCCAGATAGTCGACCTTTTCAAGGCATGCCTGGCGGAATTGTGCGGTTGTGTCCTTGAGGTGCGGGTCCAAGAAGCCTGCGCAGCTGGCCTGTATCAGCGCAGGCACAAAGATCAGCGTGCCCTGATAGGAATAGCGATAGCTGCCGTTTGCGCGGATCGAGACTTTCGCATCGAATTGCTCCGACGCAAGCGTTCGGAAGAAGTTGCGCATCTCGCCCCCGCAATCACAATCACATGTAGGTCAGTGATCTTGGGGAACGCCGACAGGCCCCGCATCTTGCGACGCGGCCAGAAGAGTAGCAAGATCCGAGGCGCCGAGAATACATGTCCAGGGAACCTCGACTGATGCATATTCCCGAACGCCACCGCGGGGGCAAAGATGTCTGAGAATTTCGACGGCGAAAGCGGGCATGCGACCGGCGAAGGAAGCGCGCCGCAAGCGTGGGTGTGGAGCCAATACAAAGGCGTCTTGTCGGGCGTTGAAAGCCGTGGCTCTGCAGTAGTGAAACAGTCTTTTCCACCTTCAGGGAGCCGGAGCCAGATCAAGGTAGAGGTCCTGCAAACGGTCAGCGACCGCCCATCGGCGCCTGAGACGGAAGAGCTGATTCGCACGGACAGAGCGCGGCATCCGCTTGCAGTTGCCGTCGGGTTTGCGGCGGCAATTATGATTCTCGTTGTACTGGCTCGGCTCTTTTCTCCCGGTTCCGCGCCGTAGAGTGCAGATGGCAGGCGCGATGACCGGGCGCGGATTTCGCCGTTCTTTCCTCTGGCGCATGGCGTGCCGCGCGTCGACGATCGACGGGTGGTCAGCGGCATTGTCTATGTCATCAAGCACGGCCTGCAATGGAAGGACGCGCCCAAAGGCTACGGGCCACACAAGACGCTTTACAATCGCTTCATCCGCTGGAGCCGGCTTAAGGTCTTCGATCGCATCTTCGCCGCACTTTCCGGCGAGGGCCCAAGACCCGAGCGCATCATGATCGACTCGACGCATCTGAAAGCGCATCGCACGGCGGCGAGCCTTTTAAAAAAGGGGTTCTTCCCCGTTGTATCGGGCGCACGAAAGGCGGACTGAACTCCAAGCTCCATGTCGTCTGCGACGGCGCCGGCAAGCCGCTCGTCATGATGCTGACCGAAGGCCAGATGAGCGATCACAAGGGCGCTCGGCTGATGTTCAACGCCCTACCGAAGGCCAAAACGCTGATCGCCGACAAGGGCTATGACAGCACCGCCGCGGCCGGCATCTCATTTTCCGGGCCGCGCCACGACGGAAAAGTTGTTCGCCAGAGCTTATCTCACCGCTTCAAGATGCGACAACGCCGTCTCCGCATGCGCTGTCGCCTTTTCCACGCGATGCACGGAGCTGGTCCGCTTGGCCAGTTTGATCCCCTTTTTCAGATGAACGATCCCTTTCTTAATATGATCGCTCGGACGCTGTGCCTGGGCGGCGTGCGCATGATGAACTGCCTCGACTGAATGCTCGACGAAGGATGCGGCTTGGCCATGGTTGCCAGCGGCGATCGCTTCCTTGGTCTCCCAGATCGCCTGCTTTAGATGGTCGCTCGCCCAGCCCATTTGCGGGGCGGCGGCGAGCGCAAGCGCAAGGCCCAGTGCTGCGGCGGTGAGACGGCGAGATATCATGTGTGTTTCCTCCCAATCGTTAAACCGAATGACCCGGCATTCGCCGGACGTACCCGGCGCGGTTTCCAACATCGCCCAATTTCGGGCCGCCAACAAGCTGGAGGCATCGTCCATGTTGACGCACTTCTCCCGTAGAGATGGCGTGAACGCCGGACAACCGCCGACTTCGCTCAACCAAGGAATTTGGGCGTCGGGGATGCGTGTCTCGTGCGACGGCGAGGAGCAGTCACTCGTTCATATAGACGTGACTGTCACGGTCGCCGGTCCGTATCTCTTAACGATCCAAGAAAGGCAACGGCCGTGAGTAGCAGCACACAGAAGAGCACGATGCGGTGGCGTTCGCGCATACGCAAGCACTATATCATCTGGCGCTGCGCTTGGAGGCGGTGGCGGCTAAGATATGCTTCGCCGATGCAAGACCATGCGGGCGCTGCGGCTTTCAGGATGCTGCGACCTTCGCGGGGCTATCGGGGCGCGGTTGATGAAACGCCAGACGATTGATCAAGCGTCCGCGACCGCCGCTCTCGATTACGATAGCACGATGATCGGGGCTTTGGAGCTGAGTTCGAAGAAATGGGTTTTTGCCGTCCAGCTACCTGGGTCGCGGAAGCACACGCGACACGCCGTGGAGCCGAACGGCCCGGCTCTTGAGACGTTGCTCGAGAAGCTGAAGGCGATCGGCGCCTTGTCCGGACGACCGATCTCGCGGGTTATCATGACGCATGAGGCGGGCCGCGACGGCTTTTGGTTGGTGCGTTTCCTTCAGCGGCGCGGGGTCGAAGTCCAAGTAATGCAGGCGTCGAGCCTGCCGGTGGACCGTCGGGCGCGACGGGCGAAGACGGACGTGATCGACGCAGAGATGCTGTTGCGCACGCTGCTCGCATGGTTGCGCGGCGAGCCACGGGTGTGTTCGATGGTTCCCATTCCGAGCGAGGCGGACGAGGAGGCGCGGCGCGCGCATCGCGAGCGGGAGGACTTACTCGGCGAGCGCCGATCGCTTCTGAACCGGATCGACGGGATCTTGGCGACCCTGGGTATTATCGGCTTCAAGGGCCTTCGCCGCGACCGTCGCAAGCAACTGGACGATCTTCGGCAGCCTGACGGAGCGAAGGTTCCGGCGACAGCGCATTCTCGCATAGAGCGGCTTGTCGAGAGGCTGGAATTGGTGATGGCGCAGCTCGCGACGGTGGAGGCAGCTCGCGACGCGGTGCTCGAGAAGGAAGCACCGGCGAACTCAAACGAGCGGATGATCCGTGATCTTTCGAGAGTTTGCGAGATCGGCGCCGAGAGCGCAACGCTATTGGTTCGTGAAGCCTTTTGCCGAAACTTCGCCAACCGTCGTGCGCTCGGTTCTTACGCGGGCTTGACGGCGACGCCATTTGCGAGCGGCTCTATGGCGCGCGAACAGGGCATCAGCAAGGACGGCAACCGGCGACTCCGCGTCTGTCTTGTCGAGCTTGCGTGGCTTTGGCTGCGTTACCAACGTGAAAGCGGACTGGCGCAATGGTTTTGCGCGCGGGTGAACGGGGCGAAGGGACGCGTCGCCAAGATCATGATCGTGGCTCTGGCGCGCAAACTTCTCATAGCGTTGTGGCGTTTTGCCAAGGAGGGCGTTATTCCGGAGGGCGCGACGATGAAAGCGGCGTAAGCGATTTTCTCTCGCGTCTTTGCGGTCGAAGGTCGGCGGAAGCCGTTAACGCTCCAGGACTCCTCGAAAGAGGGCCGTTCCGAAGAGTGGCGCCGCCGCGACGGAACTCCTATCCCGCATGCGGGATCGTGGTCAGGGATGAACATCCCACCGGATACGAGGTTGGCGAGGAGATCTTCGCCGCGAGCACCGGAGTTCACCAGCGAAGACTGAAATCAAAGGACATTTTTATGATTGACACTAACGCCCTCATACGAGGAGCGTTACGCCATGAACGAGAAGAGAGTCGTCCCTCTCCGACGGAAAGACGAAATCGATGACCCGCTCACCGAAATCCTGCGATCGGGCGCTCGTCGCCCGATCGCGGGGCTGGAATTCGACGCCACTCACAAAGGGTTCCTAAGCACATGGTTCTTCACCAAATAGGTCATGCCTCGCGTCCAGGAATCGTCTGTGTTGCCGCGAATGTCGACACTCTGAACGAAGCTCATTTTCTGGGTCCCGACATCGGCCATATAGACGTTGATGTTGAGAATCAGGTTCGAAACCTTTTGAACGACAACCCATGCAGCGAGATCACCGCCGAGTTGCTTGCCATAGTCGATCTCGCAGCCGCCGCAATGGCCAATCGATGGACCGACCGCTATCTTTGCCTTGGTATCAGCCGGTATTTGAACAAACTTGTATCGGCCTGACGCTTCGAGCTTTGACTTGAAAAGCTCCGCGATAGACGCAAGACGAGCACGCTCCGCGTCGGTTGTCGGCTCCTGATCCTCGTGGTCGTTCAGAAATTGAACGCCGAGGAAGGCGACGGATTTGACCTGGGGGGATGGCGTAGGCACCCCGGCCATTATGTGACCGCCGATCACCATAGACGCCAATAATGCGAACGCCACGATTCCGATCGCCCCGCGCCCCGTGAGGTGATGCATGTTGAGCAAATTGCGGCCATGATGGCGCGAACGATCCCGAGCGTCGGGCGTGATCTCAGAGGCGGATTGGGCTTCGTAACCTGTCATGTGTCGGTCCATTTTCTGGCGCATGTTGCACTTCATGTCGGAACTCAGGGGCATGAAACTCAAGGGCAAGAGATATGACTTCGACAAGGCGGCCCTCGTCGCCTTAATTGTTTCAGGCACGGCTATCATCATCTTTTCCATAGCGATCGAGCTGATCGGGCGCGTTCACAAAAAGTGTCGTCCTGGCCCGTCACCCCGCCTTGCATCATCATTGCCGGCATCTCGCCCATGCGGTGAGCGTTTTTCCGTAACGCGTCGGCGAAGGGATTCCACTGAGGAATTTGTGCTTCAGTGATCTTCAGCTCGGCCTTTAGAAAGGCGATCCGCCTTTCGACCTGATCGGCCATTCCCATCATTCCCATGCGACCGGGATCGCCCATCGTCGGCATCCCACTGCCGAGACCCATCATCCGGCCCTGTGCCATATTTTGTATGGGAGGGGCCGCTTGTGTCTTGGCTGTGGTGATGCCAAAACTCGTGAGCAGCGCAGCTGTGCACACTACGACATATCCCGGTGGCTTCATGACAGCCTCCTATGGTTTCGCTCTCTGCAAATACGCTGTCCCGCCAACGACCGGTAGTCCGGCCGCCCGCCATTCAGGCAGGCCATCTTCCAAGCGGCTCGCGTTGAAACCAAGCGCTCTCAGCGCCGCGACCGCTTCGTAGGACAATACGCAGTAGGGGCCGCGGCAGTAAGCGACGATCTCCTTCCCCGCATCGAGCTCCGCGAGTTTTTTCTTAAGCTCCTTGAGGGGGATGTTGATCGCTCCAGGCAGGTGCCCCAGGGCGAATTCGTCTTCGGGCCGCACGTCGAGAACAGTGACCATCCCGGCGCGCATTCGCCGCAGCAGTTCCTCGCGAGAGACCGCTTCCATTGCGTCACGATCATGAAAATAGCCGCGCATGAGCCGTTCGACTTCGGCCATGTTGCGCTCAGCGAGCCTGCCTAGCGCCGCCAGCAAGTCGAGAACGGCGTCGTCGGCAAGGCGGCAATAGACGAACTTGCCGTCTCGCCTTGTGGTCACCATGCCGGCGCGCCGCATGCGCTGGAGATGCTGCGAGGCATTGGCGATCGACAGACCCGTCTTCTGGGCGAGAACCTCGACGCTGCGCTCGCCTTGGGCAAGCTGTTCCAACAGCTCCAGACGATGCGCATGCCCCAAGGTTTTCGCGACAAGGGCGAACTGGGTGAATAGCGCCTGTTTTGGACTTCCGCTTGACATGGAGCCGGTCACAATTATATCGTTCAATTTAGTAATTGAATAATTGTCGGGGCTTTGTCAAGCTGCATTCCGGCACCACAGACCGGCAGATGACCGAAAGCGGAGAACCTCCCATGATCTTGCGGCAATTCCTACACTCCGACCCCGTGGCTGCCTCTTACTTATTCGGCTGTGCGGGGCATGCCGCCGCGGCCGTCGTCGATCCTGTCGGCGACATCGCCCCCTATCTTCGCGCCGCCGAAGAGACCGGCATGCGCATTCGTTACGTTATCGATACGCATCTGCACGCCGACCACCTTTCGGCCGGCCGTGCGCTAGCGGAAGCCGCCGGGGCGGAATACGTGCTTTTCGCCGACGCGAGCGCGGTCTTTCCATTCCGCGGCGTTCGCGACGGCGAAGCGCTGGAGCTCGGCAACGTCTCAATCCAAATCCTGCACACGCCAGGGCATACTCCCGAGCACATCTCGCTTCTCATTACAGATCGAACACGCGCCGACGAGCCATGGTTCGTGCTAACCGGTCACACGCTCATGGTGGGCGATCTCGGCAGAACAGAGCTCGCAACTAGCGCGGAGGAAGGCGCACGCGCCTTGTTCCACAGCGCACAAAGACTCAAGTCCCTGCCTGATTATCTCGAAGTATTGCCCGGAGCGTATTCCGGTTCGGTCTGCGGCCGCAGCCTGAGCGGCAGCCCGATCTCCACGATCGGGTTCGAGAAGCGCCACAACAAGGCGTTCCGTATCGACGACGAGGACGCCTTCGTACGCGCCATGGTCGCCGATGTGCCGCCAGCGCCGCCGCAAGCCGCCCACATCCGCGCAATCAACTCGGGATTGATGGCGGCGGCGGAATGAGTGCGGTCGACGCCAACCCGTCGCTCCGGGCCAGCGCCATAAGCCTCGGGCTGCGCGCCAATTGGCCGCAGTTCGCGTTGCTCGTTCTGATCAACGCCTTCGTCGGCGGGATGGTTGGGATCGAGCGCACGGTCGTGCCGCTGATCGGTTCCGAGGAATTCAGAATTGAGTCGACCACACTCGTGGTCTCTTTCATCGTCAGTTTCGGCGTGGTCAAGGCCTTCGCCAATCTCGTCTCTGGGCACCTCGCCGATGTTTGGGGCCGCAAACGTGTGCTGATCCTCGGATGGCTATTCGGGCTTCCGGTTCCCTTCATGATCATGTGGGCGCCGAGCTGGGGATGGGTTATCGCCGCCAATGCGCTGCTCGGCATAAATCAAGGCCTCGCCTGGTCGATGACCGTCATCATGAAGGTCGACCTCGTCGGGCCGAAGTCGCGCGGCCTGGCGGTCGGCCTCAACGAGTCCGCCGGCTATCTCGCGGTCGGCGTGACCGCCTTTCTCACGGGTTACCTCGCTGCGGAGTACGGGCTCCGTCCAGTGCCGATCTATCTGGGCGTCGGCTACGCGATTGCTGGCGCGCTACTCTCCATCCTTCTCGTCCGCGACACGCGCGACCACGTTCGCCTGGAAATCGGCGACAGTCCGCGTGAAGCCGCAGCGATCGGCTTTTGGGAGGTGTTCGCACTGACCTCGTTCCGTGATCGCAATCTCTTCGCCGCATCCCAAGCCGGACTCGTCAACAATCTGAACGACGGCATGAGCTGGGGCATTTTCCCGCTGTTCTTCGCCGCCTTCGGCCTCGGCGTCGAGCGGATCGGCATTCTCAAGGCCGTGTATCCGGCGACATGGGGCATTCTCCAGATCGCGACCGGCCCGTTGAGCGATCGCTGGGGACGCAAAGGCCTGGTCGTCGCGGGGATGTGGGTCCAGGCGGCGGGTCTGTTTCTGACCGCGGCAACTCGTGAGTTTGAGTTTTGGCTGATCGGCAGCCTGCTGCTCGGGGTCGGAACGGCGATGGTGTATCCGAGCCTGATCGCTGCCGTCTCCGATGCTTCGCATCCATCGTGGCGCGCTCGCTCGCTCAGTGTCTATCGCTTTTGGCGCGATCTCGGCTACGCGATCGGCGCGCTCTCCGCGGGCGTCATCGCTGATCTTGCGGGACTGTCATGGGCGATCGGGACAATCGCCGCGCTCACATTTCTCTCTGGCCTAATTGCAGCGTTGCTGATGCGCGGTTCTCAACCGGACTCGAGGCGAACCAAAGACAAGTAAGCAAGGAGGGAAGACATGAACGGTCACGGGACACTTATGGCGGCGGCGACTTCGTGCGCCGCGCTGATCATGCGACCCGCTTGGAGCTGGGCGCAAACCCCAACCGAGCCCGACAAATATGATTGGGGTGAACACATGTCGCGTATGATGTGGGACGGAGGCTGGTACGGCATGATCTTTGGCCCGCTATTCATGATCCTGGCGCTCGGTGCGGTGATCGCTGTCGCCATTCTTCTCGTCCGTTGGATTGGCGGCTCGTGGATTGGAGTCCAGCCGCCATACCAACCGCCTCCAGGACGCACCCCGCTCGATATTCTCAAGGAGCGTTTCGCCCGCGGCGAGATCGACAAGGCAGAATTCGAAGAGCGCCGCCGCGTGCTCGATCAATAAGCCGCTGACGCCAGAAGGGGTCTTGGAAGGACAGTCCGCACTCGGCCATAATCGCGGGACACGATCGACGCCATGTGGCTTGACCATGCAACTCATGCATGAAGCGATGCGGGAAATGTTTTGCCACAAGGGGAGGTTGCCTCCATGAAGACCCTATTCATTCTAAATGATCCACCCTACGGGACTGAACGTTGCTACAACGCACTGCGACTCGCTCATGCGTTGCTCAAGAAAGATCCGCAGATGGAGGTCACCGTCTTCCTGATGGCGGACTCGGTCGTCGCGGCCAAGGCCGGGCAAAAGACGCCGGACGGCTATTACAACGTCGAGAAAATGCTCAAGCGCGTGCTGGCCGGAAAGGGCGTGGTGATCCTATGCGGAACCTGCATGGATGCTCGCGGCCTCGACGAGACCGCGCTGCTGGAGGGCGCGCGCCGCAGCACGATCGACGAGCTCGCAGCGGCGACTGTGGAAGCCGACAAGGTCTTGGTGTTTTAGGCCATGCGGCGCATCTATTTCGATTACAACGCCAGCACGCCGGTCGACCCGGCGGTCGCTCGCGCAATGGCGCCGTTTCTCGACGATCATTACGGCAATCCGTCGAGCGGCCATTGGGCGTCAACCGGCGCGAAGGCCGGCATCGAGACGGCGCGCGGCCAGACGGCGGCGCTGTTTGGCTGTAAGAGCGACGAAATCGTCTTCACGAGCGGCGGCAGCGAGGCCAACAATTTCGCGCTTAAGGGCATGTATTTCGCATTGCGCGATAGGGGCGACCATTTCGTCACGACCAAGATCGAACATCCGGCGATCATCGACCCATGCCGGTTTCTGGAGCGCCTCGGCGTAAGCGTCACCTATTTGCCGGTCGACGGCGCGGGCCTCGTCGATCCCGACGACCTCCGCAAGGCGATCACGCCGCGCACGATCCTCGTTTCCGTCATGCATGCCAACAACGAGGTCGGAACTATCCAGCCGATCGAGGATTGCGCGCAAATCGCCCATGCGCATGGCGTGCTGTTTCACACCGACGCGGCCCAATCCGTCGGCAAGGTCGCCACCGACGTGAATGCGCTCGGCGTCGATCTGCTGTCGCTCGCCGGGCACAAGCTTTATGCGCCGAAGGGCGTGGGCGCGCTGTTCGTGCGCAGGGGCGTCTCACTCGAACCGCTCATTCACGGCGCGGGGCACGAAGGCGGGCGGCGAGCGGGCACCGAGAGTGCGCTGCTTACGGCCGGACTTGGCAAGGCCTGCGAGCTTGCGCGCGATCTTTCGCCCATGGACCGCGTGCGCGACCTGCGCGACCATTTCTGGGGGGAGTTGCAAACGCGATTTGGAGATCGTGTCGCTCTCAACGGCCACTCCACGCGCCGCCTCCCCAACACGCTCAACGTTTCCTTCGTCGGCCGGATCGGCGCCGAAATTCTGGCGCGGCTCGACGGCGTCGCGGCCTCGACGGGCTCGGCGTGTCACTCGGACCGCATCACGTTGTCGCCGGTGCTGGAAGCCATGGGCGTCGCTCCCGACGTCGGCATGGGCGCAATCCGCTTCAGTCTGGGGCGCGGCACGACCCGCGATGAAATCGATGCGGTGGTCGAAGGTTTGTCTGACGCACTCGGCACCGCGAAATGAGGACTGGAAAGCCTTATGAAAAGCAGCAGCCGACGGGGTTCGCCGAGTCCTACGCCCGCTGGCGATCGAACCGTCTCGGCCAGATCACCGACGCATTGGAGCAACAGCTCCTCTTCGAACTTCTCGGCCCGGTCGCCGACAAAACAGCGCTCGACGTAGGCTGCGGCGACGGCGCCCTTGCTTCGGAGCTTGCCCGGCGCGGGGCAATTGTAACCGGCCTCGATCCGGACCCGGCGATCATCGCCGCCGCGCAGCGACAGGCCAGGATCGAGGGTGCTCAATTGCGGCTCGTCGAAGCAAAGGCCGAGTTGCTGCCGTTCCCGGACGCGAGTTTCGATGCCGTCCTCGCGGTCGCGGTGCTTTGCTTCGTTCGCGACGCCGAGCGAGCCGTGGTGGAAATGGCTCGCGTCCTGAAGCCTGGCGGCCGGCTGGTCATCGGCGAACTCGGGCGCTGGAGCCTGTGGGCCGCCTATCGACGCATCCGCGGCTGGCTCGGCCATCCGACTTGGCGGGTCGCCAGATTTTGGACCGCGACGGAATTGCGCCAGCTCGTCGAAGGCGCCGGGCTCGATGTCGTCGAGATGCGCGGCGCTGTCTTTTATCCGCCATGCGGCGCCGCTGCGCGGCTGTTTGCGGCGATTGATCCGTGGTTCGGGCGGAGAACGACACTCGGCGCGGCCTTCATCGCCGTATCGGCGACGAAACCCTTCGGAAAAGTGCGGGACGTAGCCAGCGCCATGCAGGGGAGTGAAATGAAACCGCCGCCGATCCTTTCTCACAAGCATTGCGACGCGCCGTCCGCCTTCACGCCCGAGAGCCTGTTGCGCGAGGCGCGCCGCCAGAAAGGCCTTTCCGCCGCCGCCGTTCCCGAAATCTGCGTTCTCGATCCCGATGGCGACATCGTGCGGCGCCTGCGCGCCACGGGCTGCGCCGACCAGCATCCTGGCTGGGCCTGCTATCACACCGATCTTTACGTTTTCCATCATGACGGTCGCGAATATGGAATCGTCGGTTGCGCCGTCGGCGCCGCTTTTGCTGTTCTGGTCGCGGAAGAACTGTTCGCGTCAGGCTGTCGGCTGCTCATCAGCGTGACTTCGGCTGGTCAAATCCTTCCCGTGCAAGCTCCGCCGTATTTCATCGTCATCGACCGTGCGCTGCGCGACGAAGGCGCAAGCTATCACTATCTGCCGCCGTTCGATTACAGCGAGGCGGACCCTCGACTGATTGAGCTCTCGCGCGAGGCGCTCACTGTTGCGGGAATCTCGGCGCAGGTCGGCGCCTCCTGGACGACCGACGCCCCCTTTCGGGAAACGCAAGCGGCGATCGATGCGGCGCTGGAGGCTGGGATTCTCGCTGTCGAAATGGAGGCGGCCGCGCTCTATGCGTTTGCAAAAGCGTGCAATCGATCCGTAATCTGCTTCGCCCATGTGACCAATCAGATGGGCCGGGTCGAGGGAGACTTCGAAAAAGGAATCGCGGATGGCGCGGAGGAGTCGCTCAAGGTGATTTCTCTGGCCGCCGAGCGATGGCGCGCGGAGGCGTCGTTGTGAACGTCTATGATCGCTGGGTTTTTCCGCCGCTGCTCGATCTGGTCATGCGTCAGAGCCAACTCGAGAAGTATCGTCGCGAGGTTGTGGCCGCCGCCAGCGGCCGGGTGCTCGAAATCGGGGTCGGCTCGGGACTGAATTTCCCGTTCTATGGCGAACAGGTCGAGATTGTTATCGGAATCGATCCTTCGCCCCGTTTGCTCGCGATGGCGAGCCGACGCGCCGAGGGGGCTCGCGTCCGCGCCGAACTCATACAAGCGTCCGCGACCGCGATCCCTCTCGCCGACAACACAATAGACACGATCGTGATGACCTGGACGCTTTGTTCGATTCCCGACCCGCCGACCGCGCTGCGCGAGATGCGACGGGTTCTCAAGCCTGGCGGCAGGCTGATGTTCGTCGAGCATGGACTTTCACCGGAGCCTCGAGTGGAAAGCTGGCAACACCGACTAAGCCCGATATGGCGCAAAGTCGCCGGCGGTTGTCATTTGGATCGAAAGGTGGACGATCTCGTGCGCGCCGCCGGCTTCGATCTGACGGAGCTTAGAAACGAGTATGCGGATGGTCCCCGCATCATGACCTACATGTATGCGGGAAGCGCGCGGTCCACGGCGTGAACTCGTCTCGATCTCTCGACACGGCAATGAGTTTCAGATCGAGCGCCCGACAAATGAAAACCAACGCATCGGGCTACGGCGCGACGGACATTTCACGCTCGGAACGCGCATTGTCCCGCGATTTGTTCGCCGATCTCTGTACTGCTTTCTAAACGGCATTCCGCGAATCATTTTTCCGGGTCTTGCGTGTCACAGCTCCAACCATCGTCCAGCAATACGAGAGCGTTGGCCCGTCGCGCCAGTCGATGCGCCGCCGATCGATCCCGCGCCAAGGCGATCAGGTCGGTGCGGTCCTCGGCGGATAAAAAACCAGTGCGAATCATGCCCCCAAGACGAATCCAAAAATCGCCTCAGCACAAGCAAACTTTCGGATTTTCAATGAGTCGGCGTATATTTCGATCCGACGAGGCGATTTGGAAATCGCACCGCGGCGAGTCCTCCTTTGATATGCTAGACTGCTTTGTCATGGCGCTGTCTCTGGAAGATCGCTTGCTCGGTTGCTTATTGGGGCAGGCCGTCGGCGATGCGCTGGGGTTCCCGGTCGAAGGTCGACCGCCGGAGGTCTGCGCCGCCTATGTTGACGACGTGCTGCGTCACGGCCGCGCCCGCAGCGTGAGCGCGGAATCGTTCGCCTTCGGCCAGTACACAGACGATACACAGCTCGCCCGTGAACTGGTGATCAGTTACGTTGATCGTCAGGGTTTTGATCCTGCAGATTACGGCAAACGCATCGCGGCTATTTTCGCCGAAGGGCGGATCGTCGGCCGTGGCCGCATAACGGAAGCTGCGGCGCGGCGACTCGCGCAGGGCGTCCCGTGGGACGAGGCTGGCGCGCCGGCTCCAGCTGTCGGCAATGGCAGCGCCTCGCGCGCAGGGCCGGTCGGCGTGCTCTACGGCAACGACGCAGGATGGCGGAAACAGGTAGCCGCCGATCAAGACCGCATTACCCATACCGATCCACGCGCCGTTGCCGGTTCGGTCGCGATTGCCTCCGCAGTCACTTTCGCCGGCGAATCCGTACAGATTGATCGAACTCATTTCATCGAGGCGCTGAGCGATCAGGTAGCGGCGACGGATGACTGCTTCACTCAAGCCATAAGGCGCCTTCCAACATGGCTCAGCTTGCGCCCCAATGGCGCCGTAGCCGAGATCGCGGCGGCGGGCCTTAGCGCTGGCGAGTATCCAAAATGGGAGGGCATCTCACCATTCGTCACGTCAAGCGTCCTTTGGGCGCTCTATAGCTTTCTGCGGTCACCGGACGACTACTGGGAGACGATCCTGACGGCGATTGCCGTGGGCGGTGACGTTGATACCACAGCCGCCATGGCGGGCGCGATCGCCGGGGCTCGGCTCGGGCCGGCGGCAATCCCAGCGCAACTCACACCCCACATCCATGATCGAGGAACTTGGAAGGCCTCTGATCTCAAAAGCCTCGCCCGCGACGCTAGTCGCATTGCCCAAAGGTCCACAACAGCGAGCCAAGCAGTTCCCCACGCGGCCGAGTCATCATCCTGAACTCGAATGGTTTTCTTGAGGTCAGCGCAAGGTTTGTTATTTTCTGTACACTACTTTGGACATACCGTGAGCTTTGGCTTTGGCTCCCTTGGGGATGCCGGTTTTTGGGATGAGCGCGTCATAGAGCGCGGTCTTTCCCATCTTCAACCGTGACGCCGCCTCTCGCACCGTCAGCCCTTTGGCAATGAGGGCCTAGGCGCACAGCAGCTTATCGGCGGTGACCACGGGTTTTCGTCCGCCGCGCCGGCCGCGAGAGGCTGCGGCGGAAAGACCAGCGCGCGTGCGTTCGCGAATGAGGTCACGTTCGAACTGAGCGAGGGCGCCGAACACGTGGAAGATGAGCTGACCGCCAAGCGTCGTGGTGTCGATCGCCTCGATCAAGGATCGCAGGCCGGCGCCGCTTTTTTAACTGGTTTACGGTCTCGATCAGATGCGGGAGCGAACGCGCAAGGCGATCGAGCTTCCAGGTGACGAGAACATCGCCTTCTCGCATGAAAGCGATGGCTTGCGCCAAACCGGGGCGGTCTGTCTTTGCGCCGGATGCACGATCCTCGAAAATGCGCTCGCACCCGGCGGCGCGCGGCGCGTCAAGTTGAAGCGCGATTTCCTGCCCGTCGGTCGAAACTCGTGCATAACCGATCTGGACCATTGCGATTTTCCCGGACTCGTCCGTTTTGCTGTCCGACAATCATCCTGTCCGTCTTGCCATTATCAAGCATCGTTTTCGGACAAGGGGACGATTGACCGGGAAGAGATCGATTGTCGGACACACGGTTGGAGGCGCGATGGGGCCTGCTGAGTGAGACCAATCGCAAGCGGTGCGTCGCGGCGCCCGACGACGACGTTTCCTTGATCAGGCTCTATTCTCTCAGCGACAACCACCGCGACTTCGTATTGTCGAAGTGCGGCGCCCGCGCGCCAGGGATCGCGGGCCATGTCGCTTCTGGTCGTGGCGTCGTCACTCGGAATCCGCGCAGTCTCTCGTCGGCGAGATCAATCGCCTCGCCAATTCTATCGCATCCCACATCATCGAGCCCGCTCCATCTCTACGTAACGGCTTCGTGCCCCGGCGATTTATTGCGTGATGCGCCGTCCAGATCGGATTTCGGTCCAGCAGACGGCATTGTGATCCACTTCGCCGCACGGCCTTGGGATTGTTGGCTTTGGCGAAATCGAAATGCTCGTTGGCACTCACAGGGCTTGCCAATCCAACGATCCGAATTTGCTTCCAGGTCTTCTCGCATCGCTCTGCGTTGTGAACGTCCGCCTCCGTTTGCATGGCGTTTCGTCCTATGGCCGCAGTCGTCGCCCAAAACCCTTCGCGGCGACAATTTTCCCCTTGGCGCTACGCGCCAATTCCTCGCGAGGCAAAATTGTCGCCGTCTTCGGGTCCTCCGCTTCGCTTTGGCCTTGCGCCGTTTCGGCGCTTCGGTTCGGGTGTCGCCTTCGCGGCCATCACGGACAGCCATCGCAACCGGGGCAGCCGCCCCAACGATGGAGAGCAAGATGAAGACTTTCGCGGAATTCCAGATCCTCGGCCGCGTCGGCAAGGTTCGTGAAGTGGGGCAGACCACGCGCGTTTCGATCTGCGCCAACTACGCCTTCAAGGACCGCAACGGCGACACCAAGGATCGGCCGTATTGGAACGAAATCACAATCTGGAGCGAAAGCGCTCGCAAATATGTCCGCGACTATGCGAAGCCCGGCGATCTCGTGGTGGCGCGCGGCACGCTGAAGCAGGGAAGCTTCGAGAAGGAGGGCGAGAAGGTCTACACGGTCGACCTCAACTGCGACGACTTCTCGATCCTCGCCTCCGCCAAGACGGACAAGTCCGACACGGACGAGCCCGACGCGGCGCCTGAGACGACGAAGAAGACCGCGAAGCGCAAGTGACGCGAAGAACGGGGCGGCGCACGCCGCCTCTCGACAGCGCATTCGCTCCCGACAGCTCGGCTCGTGGCCGAGTTTGCCGGGGGCAAACTTCGTGCGGATGCTCGACTTTCCCTTCGGACCTCGCCAGGTCGCCTAAAGCCCTGGAGCAGGTTTACTCCGGACAGAGATTTCGGCGCTCGCTGGGGCAGGGCTATCCGAGTTTGCCGGGGGCAAACTTTTTCGGCACCCAACTTTGGTTTCGAATCTTCCGAAGCGGCGGGAGTGAGTTTGCCCAGGGCAAACTTTTTTAGCGCCGGGCATTGCCTTCGGAATCCCCGAAACGGTGACAAAGTTCATGAATTTAGTTTGCCCAGGGCAAACATTTCGACGCGCCAACGGGTGCAATTGGCCGCTTCCCTCTTTTACCCCCGTGAAATTTCGCAGTGGTTCTCGTTGGGCGTGCCGAGGCAAAAGCTCCGGCATCGTAACGATTCGAATCGACAGGACCAAAGGAGCCACAATGAGCGCCGCCAATCGTGATCGTCGCGACGACCGAGGCGGCCTCATGAAGGCGCTCGTCGTGAACAACGAGAAGGGCGGCGTCGGCAAAAGCACGATCGCCGTGCATCTCGCCTGGTATTTCGCGGAGCGCGGCAAACGCGTTCTTTTCCTCGACCTCGATCCACAGAGCAACGGCTCGACCACGCTCGCGGCGCACGGCGGGGAGATCGAGGCAGCCGCGCTCTTTGCGCGTCCGGTCGCCATTCCGCCGATAGCGAGCGGGGGCATTCGGGTCCTTGGCGCCAGCGCGGCCTTGCGCGGCATCGTCGCGGTCGACGGCAAAATAATCGAACAATTCCGTACCAATCTCCAAGACGCGTCGCGCGCTTTTGATATCGCCGTGATCGACACGCCGCCGACCTTCGGCGTACGCAATCTCGCGGCGCTGATCGCCGGGCAGTTCGTGCTCGCGCCGATCGACCTCGACGATTACGCCATCGACGGGATCGAGACGCTGCTGAAGCACATCGTCGGCGTGAAGCAGAAATACAATCCCGACCTCGCGTTTCTGGGACTGATCCCCAATCGGCTGCAGACGACTTCGCCGCGCCAACGAGAAAATTTGAAGAGCCTCGTCCAGAGATTCGGCACGAAATATCTGTTCGACGGCGTGATCCCGCAACGCTCGTCGATCGGCGAGGCGCTGGCCGAGAAAAAGCCCGTTTGGAGTCTGCCGAAGACGGCGGCGCGCGAGGCCGGCCGCGAGATGCGCCTTGTGTTCGACAAGCTCGCGCTGAAAATGGAGATGGCATGAGCTACGCCCGCAAACTCGACGATGTCGCGCGGCTGCTGGACGATCTTGAGGGCCTGGAACCCCCTGCCTCGAGCGGCAAGCCTCTCGAAATCTCGCTTTCGTCGATCGAGGAAGACCCGGACCAGCCACGGCGCGCTTTCGACGCCAAGACGCTGGAGGAGCTCGCCGCCTCGATCCGGGAGCGCGGCGTTCTTCAGCCGATCGGCGTCACTCCAGCCGACGCCAACGGAAGGCGCCGGATCGTCTTTGGGGCTCGGCGCTTTCGGGCGGCGCAGCTCGCCGGTCGCGCCACGATCGCGGCGTTCATTCACTCGGAAGGAGCGAGCGATCCCTACGACCAGATGATCGAGAATATCCAGCGGGACGACCTTTCGGCGGCGGATATCGCCGCATTCATCGTCTCCCGCCTCGAGGCCGGCGAAAAGCAGAAAGACATCGCTCTGCGGCTCAGCAAGGACAAGAGCTATATCGCGATGTACGCGGCTGTCGCGCAAATGGCGCCTGTGCTGCGGGAGCGGTTGGCCGCCTCGCCAATCCGCGCCGTCTATGAATTGCATCAGATGTGGAAGAAGTTTCCGCAGGCGGTCGAAGCGTTTTGCGCGGGGCACGACTCGTTTACGCGCGCGCAAGCGATCACATTCTGTGAGGGTCTGAGCGGTCGGCCGTCACAGATTAATGATTCGTCGCCGACTGAGGCGCCGAATGACGCCACGAATCCTCATGGCGGCGAGGCTTTTCCAAGCGCAGAACGGAAGGGGGACCGCGCTCCGGAGCCCGAAACAGGCGGCGAGCTCGGTCGGCTCGATCGGTTCGGATGCGCTCATGACGAAGCATCGCGTGAGGCGGCGCGAGCGGCGCGAAAGGACGCGGCATCTGGGCCGGCGCTCATGATGCTGCGCGTCGAGCACGACCGGCGTCCCGGGCGGCTGATGTTGGACCGCGGATCGAGCAAGGGCGAAGCGCATGGTTTGGTCTTCTTCGACGACGACGGCGCGGTCGAAGATTTGCCTCTCGCCGCATTGAAGCTCGTGGCGCTGAAGGCAGGCCTCTCCAGAGCATGATGGCAAGCAGGCGATAGCGCGGCGCGTCATGTAGCGCCTTTTCCATCCCGAAGGGACGAAGCGAAGCGGAGCGCCCGGAGGCCGAACGCGCTGATCAATTAGCGCCGTAGTGAGGCCGGAGGGTGTGGGAAAGGCGCGGCGAAGTAGGGAAGGGGTCTGTAGCGCGGTCTCAATCTTGATGCCGCCGCGAACGATCTGAGTCATCCAAAGAACTCGCCGCGAGGCTAAGGCAACAAATCGGAATCGAGCCTTGAGACTTCAAAATGGAGCGCATCGTGTTTTTCGAGGGCGAGTGCAGGATAGGCTTGCCGCCAGCCGTTTTTAAACACGTCGCCCTCTGAGAGGACCAAGCGAACGCATGGCGTTTCTGGGATGTCATATCGACGACGCGCTCGCTGAAAAATTCGCGGCGATGGCGGCTGGTGAAGGCGGCAAGTCCGCCTTGATGCGGCGTCTCGTCGAGCAGGCGGTGGGAAATGGGAAGGCGCCAGCGGAGGGGATGCTCGCGACTGGAGCGTCGCGCAAGGTGACGATCAGACTGAGCGAGAGCGAGCTGCATCTGCTCGCGACGATCGCCGCGCAGCGCGGTATGAATCGCACGCAATGGATCGCCTCGTTGGTGCGGGCTCGGCTCGGCTTCTCGGTTCAGCAGACGCATGACGAACGCCAGGCTCTGCGAGCGGTGGCTCGCGAGTTGAACCGCATCGGCGGCAACATCAATCAGATCGCTCACGCCGCCAATCTCGATCGGCTGATCGGGTGCTCGGTGAAGATCGAGGCCGAGGCGATCCGCGAGGCCTCGGCGTGCATCGAGAGCGCGCTCGGTGAGTTGCGCGCGGCGCTGAAGCGGAACGCCGATTACTGGGAGCGCCGTTGATGAGCGGCGAGGGAGACCGCGACCTCGAACTGCCGCCGATTTCCTATGTCTGGCAAACGCCGGTTCGAAAGCCGAAACGCTCGAAATGGGAAATGCCCGATCTTGTCGATCCGCGAAAGCTTACGCCCGCGATGCGCGCCAAGTTGCAGCGGATCGTCGCCAAGGCGCCGGAGGTGATGGTTAAGATCACCGGCAAGACCAAGACCGTTGGCCATTTGAAATCACATCTCGAATATATCACCCGCAACGGCGGACTGGCGGCGGAGACGGAAACCGGCACCGTCCTGGAAGGGCGGCAAGGCTTACGCGATATCCAAGCACAGTGGGTAGACGACGCGGCGCTCGATGAAAGCCGGCGCCGGGACGGGCCATTATCCCATAACATCATCTTGTCGATGCCGCCCGGAACGGACCCCATCGCCGTGAAGGATGCCGTCCGCGCCTTTGCGATCGAAACCTTCGGGGGGCGGCGCGACTACGTCTTCGTGCAGCATCTCGACGACGAGCATCCGCACGTCCACCTCACCGTGCGCTCGCTCGGTTATGACGGAAGGCGGCTCAATCCACGCAAGGGCGATCTCGCGACTTGGCGCGAGCACTTCGCCGGCGAATTGCGATTGCGCGGCGTCGAGGCGGAGGCGACGCCGCGCCGTGCACGCGGCAAGGTCAGGAAAGCCGAGCGCGGCGTCGTTCGCACGATCAGGAAGCGCGGCGAGCAGCCGCGCGCAGAGCGTCTGGCTCGCGAGGAGATCGTGAGTGAAGCGCGTGCGGGCAAAAGTTCGCTGCGTCCTTGGGAGGCAAAGACGCGAGAAAGGCAGACCGCAATCCGCGATTCATATCGGAGACAGGCGGGGGATCTCGAGCGATCCGGCGATCCTGCCGATAACGAGCTTGCGAAGCAGTTGCGGCGGTTCGCCGCCGAAATGACTGCTCTCGAAACGAAGCGCGATCAATTGAGAAGAGAGCTTATCGATAGCCTCACGCGTCGCGGCGCCCGAACGCCTTCGAGGGGCAAGGAGAGAGGCGGCGCCGATGACGATCGCTGACCGGCAAGATTTCCACGGCCTTGCGTTTGGAATCCGGCCAGCTGCTGTAATGAAAAGAATTGTCGTTTCCGTCGATGCTCAGACTTCGCGCAGCGAGTAGCTCGTGCTGCGACCGCCAGCAGCGTCCTTGACTAGGATGCCGCGCTGGAGGAGGTCGTCAATGTCGCGCAGCGCAGTGTCTTGTGAACATTTGGCGAGCTTCGCCCATTTCGAAGATGTGAGCTTGCCCTCGAATCCATTCAGCAGCCGATTGATGATGATGCGTTGACGGTCATTGAGCCGTTCCCCGGCGCGAGCATCCCAGAAGCGCGCTTTTCGTAAGACGGAAGCCAGGATCGTTTCCGCGGCGTCGAACGCGCGATTCAAGCAGTCGAGGAACCATTCGAGCCAGAGGGTAATATCGAGGTCGCCTTTCTGCGTTTCTCCCAACATCTCGTAATAGGCGTTCCGCTCCAGGCTGATTTGCGCCGACATGCTGTAGAACCGCTGCGGAGTGCCCTCGGAACGCGTGAGCGCAAGATCGGCGACCGCACGGGCAATCCGGCCATTGCCGTCCTCGAACGGATGGATGGTGACGAACCATAGATGCGTGACGCCAGCTTTGATGACCGGATCGATTGCGACGTCACCCTCGAACCAATCGAGAAACGCACGCATTTCTTCGTCGACTCTTGCTGCATCTGGCGCCTCGAAATGCACATGTTCGCGTCCGATCGGTCCCGAGACGACCTGCATCGGACCTGACGCGTTGGCGCGCCACGCGCCAACGGCGATCTTGCGCATTCCGCTGCGACCAGTCGGAAATAGCGCGGCGTGCCAGCCGAACAGCCGCCCTTTTGTCAGTGGCGCCATATAATTCTGGGTGGCGTCGAGCATCATCTCGACGACGCCTTCCACGTCGCGATCGGCCGGGACAAGTCCGGCGATGTCCATGCCCAGACGACGCGCGATGGACGAGCGCACCTGTTCCTTGTCGAGCAGCTCTCCTTCGATCTCGCTGGATTTGAATGTACGTCATAATCACCGCGTCTTTTGCGGAGATTATGACGTACATTCGCCGCACATCGCAAATGTTTCCGCCGCATGAAATGCGGCGATAAAGCTGGCGATCACCGCGTCGACCCCGGCGATCTGGCGCCCGCCTTTGCCGACCCAAGAATTCCACAAGCAAGGCAGACCTTGAGTTGGTCGACGGCCCAAACGCTTGCTGCGCCTTCTATGTTCCAGCGCCAAAGACCAAGATTTGGGATGCGGTTCAAGTGGAAATCAACGACTTCGGTCGGCGCGACCGGCGCCTTTCGTTCGTTGCTTCGTCGCGACCGGCGCTTCGCGTGTCGGCCCTGTCCGCTCGATTATTTCCGCCCGATCGAAGCGGGCGCCGCGATGGCGATGCTGCGTCACGCGCTCGCGCGCGGCGTCGAGAACGCGCTTGCGCGCTTCCGGGTCTTTCGGGAAGGCCGCGAGGACCACGCGTTCGATGAGGGCGAGGTGAGAGCGCTCGTTCCGGTCGTCGCCTCCATTTGCGCGATCTCGCTCCGTTGGACCAGACGACGAGCGCTGCATTGGCTGTGACGCTGCATTCGTCCTGTCACGCGTGAAGGCAGGCGCCTTGTCGCCTCGTTCGAATCCCTTCTGCATCTTTGCGAGCGCGGCGCGATCGAGCTCCGTCGGCTCGTATCCCTTCGCCTCGATCCCGCGCGCTGACGCGGCGAGCCACGCCTCCCGCTTAAATTCCAACGAGCCTGTGAGCTCGATCCTTTGCCAGCCTCTATGAGCCGCAATGGCGACGAGGTCGCGGACGATCTCGATGCTGGCCACCTGTGTGACGAGGCGGTCGCGGCCGGCCTTCGCCACCAGATATTCGCCGCCTCGATCGGCGTAAATCCTCGCTTCAGCGGCATCGACCTCCACGACGTAATATTTCCGGCGCAGATGCGGGGGCAAGGAATCGAACTCGGCTTCGCCGTGCGAATCCGAGCCACTGCGCCGGTTCTCGCCGCCCTTCGTCCGTTTATCGCCGCCGCTGTCTCGTGCGGCTCGCTTCAATTCGAACGCGCGGCTGTCGTCTTTCTCCTTCTCAGCCACGGCTCACCTCCCGGCTTCGCTTGCGCCGCTGGCCGCGCCCGGCCGCGCCCTTGGCTCGCGCGTCTTCCGCCTCCGCCGGCCGGGTTGCACACGAATTCTCGCTCGCTTCGCTCGCCTCCGAGGCCTCGTCATAACGTGCGGCGCCATCGATATAACCCGACACCCAGGCGTTGAGCGCTTCTTCCGAGACGTTCTCCAAATCGAGCGGCACGTCGGCGAGGCTCGAGAGCGCGTCCGCCGGGATTGACCCCGGATCGTCGATTTCCGCCTCAGTCATCGGCCGGCGAATGACGATGGCGCGCAATTCCGCGACGTCCTGCCTCAATTGCAAAAGCTGGGTTGCGAGCGCCGCATGCGTGGGCGCCGGCATGGGTTCGATGATGGGCGGCGGCGCCAGCCGGGCGGTGAAGCGGCGATCTTCATGGTAGACGAGCTTATCGGCGAGGATCGGCGGCACTCCGGCCATCAGCACGAAGGCCTTGCTCTTTGCGACGAGTTTCAATTCCTGCGGCAGCAGAAGGGGGCGTCTGTGATCCGAGACCGTCTCCGAGCGGGAGCGGTTGGAGAGGCCCCAGGGCCGCGAGCGGCTCTTCGCCTCTACGGTCTGCGTGCCGAACCGTTCCGAGAGCTCCACGGCGACATCGTGCTCCTTTGGCGTGAAGACGATCTCAACAGCGTGGTTGGTCAAGAAATTCTTGGCTTCGTCCGCGCCATAGATCGCGCGCAATTGCGAGGGGCTCTGCAAGATCGTCAGGAGCCTTATGCCGTAGCCGGCGACGAAGGCGACGCTCTTCGCGAGCACGCCGACATGGCCGAGAGACGGGAATTCGTCGAGAAGGAGCAAGAGCTGGCGCGAATGCGCCGGATTGTGCTCGGGCAATTCGCGGGCGTTGAGATCGACCACTTGCTGGAAGAAAAGATTGAGGAGCGGCGCCAGCCGATCGAGATTGTCGGGCGTGACCGCGAGATAGATCGAGATCGATTCGCTGCGCAATTTGCTCAGATCGAAATCGCTCGCCGCCGTCGCGGCGTCGATGCGCGGATTGAGCCAGAGCCCGAGGCGGGCGGTGACGGTCTTGCGAACTGATTGCAGCGTGTTTTCCGAGGCGGCGATGAAGTCGTTGAGCGCCGCGACGCAAGGCGCCGAGAGCTGCTCCGGGCCTGTTGTTCGCGCCTTCATAACAGTCTCGAAATGCGCCTTCACATCGCTCGCCGCCGTCAATTGGCGGAGGATTTCGCCGATGGTGAAAGGGAGTTGCGGCGTTTCGGCGACATAGCCGCCGATGGCGATGAAGGCCGAACGCGCCGCTTCCGTCCAGAACGGATCGCCACGCGGATCAGGCGGAAACAGCATGCCAGCGATCCTCTGCAGATCGTCGTAAAGATCGGCGGGATCGCGGCGCGCGGCTGAGAGCGGATTGTAGCGCGCCGTGCGGCCTTCCGGATCCAAGGGATCGAAGAGATGGACCTTTTGGCCGTGCGCGGCGCGAAATCCCGCCGTCTTGATGAAATTCTCCCTCTTGATGTCGAGGACGACGACGCTGTCGGTCCAGGACAGGAGATTGGGAATGACAACGCCGACGCCCTTGCCGGATCGCGTCGGCGCATAGACGATGACATGCTCCGCGCCGCCGAAGGTCAAGAGCTTGCCGTTGGTCTGGGCGAGCAACAGACCATGTTTCGCCCGCAAGTCGGCTTGCTCGATCTCGCGCGGCGTGGCGAAGCGGGCGGCGCCGTGCAGCGGCTGCGGCCTTGTGCGCAGGATCACGCCGAGCAGGCCGAATGTCGCGACGGCGCCCGCGAGGAACCCGATGGTCAGCCAGCGGTCGAGGCGCTTGTCGCTCCCGAAATGCCCCGCCAGCGTCAGAATATCGAAAATATGAAAGCCGCCATCATGCGCGCGCAGCCCGAGCAGCAACACGTTCGATGCGACGAGGAGAAAGATCGCGACCGCCAGGAGCGGGAGGCCGGCGTAAAGCGCCAGGCGCGGCCAGGAGTCGGTCAGCTTCGAACAAATCATGGCGCTTGCTCCGCCTCGGGACGCGATCTTCATGAGGGCGGCGACAATTCTCACGGCTTGCCCTTCAGAACGCATTGCGGCGCTTGGCCTCCGGGTCATAGTGGATTTCCGTGATGCGGTAGCGGCCGTCGCGGCGACACATCTGCACGACGACGTCGACCGTGAGATGGAGCAGCCGCCTGATGTCCTCGCGGGCGAGTTCGCGCCCTTCGGCGCTCTCCTTCACGAGCAGGGTGAGCTGTTCGAAGGCGAGCCGCGCGGAATCGGCATGCACCGTGGTGATCGAACCCGGATGGCCGGAATTCACATTGCGCAGATAATAGAAGGCCGTGCCGTCGCGCAGCTCTTGCAAGAGGATGCGATCGGGGCGCATGCGCAGCGCCGATTCGAGTAATTCGCGAGGGCCGATCCTGGCGACGCCTTGTCCGTCCTTGGCGTAGAGCAGGCGGACATGATTGGGCTGGGGTATGGTGAGTTCCGCCGCATCCTCGATCGTGAGCATTCGCTCATGCTCCGGGATCAGCGCGACGAGGCCCTTGGCGAGCGTCGTCTTGCCAGATCCCGTCGCCCCGGAAATGACGATGTTGCGGCGGCTGGCCACAGCGCGTTCGAGGAAGGCGCGCCATTGACCTGCGTCTCTGAGCCGCACGAGCTCCCGCTCGTCGGCCGAGAGTTCGTCGCTCGCCTGGCGAACGTCGGCGAAGAGAGAGCGGCGGTCGAATTCGTCGAGGGTCATTGTCAGCGGCGCGACTTTTCGAATCGTGAGGCTGAGCGTGCCCGCGGGCACGGCGGGTGGGGTGACGATCTGGCAGCGCTCGCCGAAAGGGAGAACGGTCGAAACAATCGGATGGTCGGAGGCGATGTCCTGGCGGGTGAAGGCCGCGGCGGCGGTCGCGAGATTCATCAAATGCGCGAAGGTGAGGCCCCTGCGCTCAAGGCGCGTCCAGCCAATGGGGCCTTCGGTGAAGACTTCGCCCGGCCGATTGACGACGATCTCCGTCAGCTCGGGGTCGGCGAGGAGATCGGCAATCGGCTCGAGACAGCGCAGCAGAACGCGGCGCTCCGCCGATGGCGCAGCGTCATCTTTTTCTTCCGGCGCCAAGAGATCATCGATAACAGCCGTCTCTCCGCCGCTCATGGTTTCGTGACCCATTGCGGCCCCGTGACGCCGCCTACAATTGTGCGATCGAGAATTTGGGTGCGGCCCTCGACGAGCCTCAGCCTATACACGGATGAGAAGTCGAGATCGCGGGCGACGAAGATCGAGACAAGTTCGCCCTGGTTCTTATAAAGAGTCGGTGGAATATTGATCGATTGTTCGGCGGCGATCGCCGCCGCGCTCTGTCCAGAATTTTGGATCGAATTCACCTGGACATTGGCTTGCGACAGCCGACTGGCGGCGATTTGTCCGGCGTCGTTGACGATCGACAGCAGCAGAGCGCCGCCGAAGCGTTCGAAGAAATGATTGTCGATCTCGCCATCGAAACCGGAACGGCCGAGCGCGTCGGTTGCGGGGCTCGAGAGCGCAACGATCACGCCGGTCGGCGTCTTGGCTCGGGTCCACAGGACGAACATGCGCCGCGAGCCACGCCGCACATTACCGCGGTATTCGCCGACGATCTGCGTGCCCTTCTCCATCAGCACGACCTGGCCCGAATCCGACATCACGTCGCGTTCGACGACGCAGGAGACGAATCCCGCCACATCCGACGACATGGCGGTCTCCAGCACGCAAGGAATGGCGGTTCCCTGCGTGACGATCAGATGGCGATTGGGGAGCCGCGCCGCGCGCACCCCTTCGAGCGTGGTGGGCTTGAGTTTGCTCGCGAGCTCGTTCTGGGCTTCGGGAGGGCCATAGCCGTTCGGGTAAATCGAACCCGTCGGCTCAAGGTCCACGCCGGGAAATGGAGCGGTAGGCGCACCCGCCCGCGTCTGCGGAGGGCGATTGAAGACGAGCACCGGGGCGCGCCGCGCGCTGTCCATGAGTTCGTCGGCCTTGGACCGCTCGGGAGGGGCCGGCATTGCGATTGGAAGCGTAGCCGGCTCCACTCGAGCGACTGGCGGATCGCGCGGACGTTCGAACGCGCTCGCCACCGAAATCGTTGGCTTCTGGCGCGCTTCGGCCTCGGCCGGGGCGCGTTTCCAGCTTGCCCACAGCACGAGTCCGCACAGCGTGACGAGACCGGCGACGCCCAGTCCCTTGCGCCACGGCCGCGTCGTTTCGCCGTGTGAAGAGACTGGCGTGATCCTGCGCTCCTGTTCGAGCGGACTGGCGGCTGGGTCTTCACTCATCGTGGTCGCTTTCTCGAATATGGTTGCGAGTTGACGCTCATTTTGTTCGTTGCGCGCGGCGCGACAGGCGCGCGACGCTCGGGCTCGTCGTTCGCGTCGCGTGGTTGACGCCTACGGAATCGAAGGCCTCGTTGAAGACGCAGAGAACCTCCGCGCCTAGGCGAAGACGCAACTCACGGCCAACCGCATGGACAACGACGAGCTCGCCGCGCACATCTTTTGGAACCAAGCTCTCGGTCCCGTCGGAGGCGACGAAGTAGATCGCCGGAACCTCGCGGTTGCCTTCGAAACGCAGCGTCGTTTCCTTGCCATCATCATAGACGGCGTCGGGCTCCAGGCTCGGCGTGCCTTGCGCCGAATAGCGCCAGTTGCGCGGGGCAGTGGCGTTATGGACAGCGAAGGTTTCGTCGATGGCGCGCATCTCCGTGTCGCCGCGCCTTGCGACGCTCGCTTCGCGGCGCGCCTCGGCCTCGTCGCCGGGATAGGCGAAGCGGACCATGAAATAGCTGTCCGCAAGGGAACTCTCCGCAATCGACAATTCGAATTGATAAGAGCGTTTGCGCCCGTCGCGGCGCGTCGTCACCACTTGCAGATTGGTTGGCGGGTGTTTTTCGCGGGGTTTGAGGAAGAGGATGTTGCCGGCGGGCGCGACTTCCCAGGAGACGGCGTCGCCGATCGCGACATGGGCGATCTCTTCGTCTTCCGCGAACAGAATCTGAGTCGAGGCGCGGATCACGCCATTGATCTTGACGACATTGCTCGGATCATAGGCGACCATGCGCACGCGGGCGTCGCGCGAGCCGGCCGTCGGTTGCTGCAAGGCGAGGGCCGGCAGCGGCGTCAGCATAATGCCCGCGCCGAGCACGAAGACGCCAACTATTGAGAAGCGGTTCATCATGGCGCGGTCTCCGGATCGGATCGGTATTCGGAGACGAGAAAACCGAGCGGATTGATCAAGCGATCGGAAGAAGAGATCGTCGCCTTCTTCTCGAAGGAAAAGGCGACCGTCGCGATCCAATGCGAAATCTTCGTCTCATCGCCCCGCCGGGTTTCGCGCAAGTAGCGCACAGAAGCGAGATTAGGGCCAAGCAGCGAGATCGCCTTGATGCGGATTTCGGCGACGCCGCTACGGCCATAGGCGACTTGCGGGCTGTCGGGGTTGGAGCCCCGGTAGAGGGAAGCAAAACGCGCCTGTTCGCTCTGCGTCGAGAGCAGCGAGATGGTGCGGAAACTCGTCGGCGCCTCGATGAAACTGTAACCTTCCCGTGTCCGCACGTATTGTCCTAAGAAATATTTGACGATCGCCTCGTCGTAGGTCTGCGGTTCGTCCCTGAGCGCGGAGACGACATCGACGATGCCCGTCGCATTGTCGACGCGAATGACGAAAGGCTCGACGGTCTTGAGAGGGGTCAGCGCCGCGACTGCCCCGATCGAAACGAAGGCGAGGATCGAGGCCGCCGCCGCGACGCCCCAGGCGAGGCGCTTCGAGCGTTGCGCCGACAGCAGCAGATCCTGCTCCCAGAGCCGCGCGCGCTCGAAATAGGTCTTCAAATCGCCCCCCTCAACCATGATCGGCTCCACCACAGCGCCGCGTCGAGGCGGCGATATCGAAGGCGGGTTTTGCGCGCGCGACCGGTTGTGCACGGCCGATCTCGCCCTTGCGGATCAGCGGTTCGCCGCCGCTCGAAGGCGGAACCGGAGGAGGGGCTGGCGTCTCCATCGGCGGGGCCGCGATCGGCGCGCCTGAGATCGTCTTGGCGCTCTCCCACTCCCAGAGCGATCGATTGAGCGGGCGTCGCGCGGAGCCATCACAGGACGGCGCCGACCCGCCGGTCAGGCTGGCGCAGCCGCCGAGCGATGTCGCGAGGGCCAGCGCCAGGAATACAGTCGGTGTCTTCATTGCGTCTCCGAAATCCTCGAGATGAGCGTTCTCGCTATTCCGCGGGAACATGGCGGATGCCGCCGCCTATCCGACGTCCGCGTATCGCCCGGAGCGTTCGCGTCGCGGCTATGCTCGCTCCGGCGTAGGCGCCGATCGTGGCCGCCGCTGTGGCGGTGGTCGCATAGGCGGCCATCCAGCGGTTGAGCATATGGGCGGCGAGCGACGCGCCGCCGCCGGCGAGCGCCCCCGCGATCTCCGGCAATTGCAGGGCGATATAGGCGGCGAGCCCGAGGACCGCGCTGATCGCCACCGCCCCGACGATCAGTTGCCCGCCGCTCGCGGCGTTGGCGCCATATTTGTCGACGAAATGCCCGACGGTCGTCAGCATCAGCCCGATCAGCGCCACAACGAGCACGTGCAAGATCACGAAATTGGCGAGCTGACGGGTCCAGGCTTCGCCGAAGGTGCGTGTCGCCTCGAACAACATGAGCGCGATGAAGATCGGGCCGAGAGCCAGAACGAGGGCGAGACCGACCTTCGCATAGAGCATGATCGCGAATTGGAGGAAGCCGCTCACCGCCGTGAACACGAGAAGGATCGCCGCGATCAGGGCGGGGGCGATGTTGGTAATTCCCGCCTGTTCGTAAATTTTGGTTGCGACCTCGACCCCCTTATTGAGCAATTGATCGAAGGGTTGGCCGGATTTCATGTCGAGGCCGCCGCCGGTAATTGCGCCGCTGATTTCCTTGGGGAGAGAATCGAAAAAAAGGCCCGTGACATATTGCTGATAGGACGCGGCGTTGGTCGCGAGCAGGATGACGGTCACAATGCGGATTGTTCGCCAGGCGAAGTCGAGGATCGGCTCCTGAATGGCGCCACGCATCACGGCGATCCCATAGATCACGATATAGAGCATCACCGCCACGCGCAGCGGCGCATCGACGTAGGCGCTGACGTTCTGAACGGCGTTCGACACGAACTGCGTGATCGGCTGTTCGAACTCTTTCAGAAACTCGTCGAAGACCTGGATCGCCATGTGCTCGCCCCTCAGCGCTTCAGGCTTTGAATGGCGCGCTCTCTGCCGAGCATCATCAAGCGTTCCTTGGCGTAGCCGGCGTTGACACACTCTGCTGTCTTGCCGAGACCGCCGGGATCATTGCGGCACTTGGCCCAGGTGTCGTCGAGCGCCTCCGGGTTTTGCAAGAAATCGAGCACCGTGCGCGCTTTCGCCGGTTCGGGCGCGGTCGAATGAGCTGGCGACCTGTCATTCGCCTTGTCGTTGCAAGCGGCCAGCATGAGGAGCGAGCCGAAAATGAGCAGAGTTCGTATCATCGTAGCGCTCCCTTCATTTCTTCGACGAGCTGGCGGCCGCGTTCGCGTTCGCGCTCGACGTCCATGTCGGCCTGTGCGCGCTGAATCATGGCAAGGCCTTGCAGGCGCACGACGTCGTTTTGCAACAGCGCCTGTTCGGCCTGAAGGCGCGCGGAAAGATCGAGCACTTCCTTGGCGTCCTTCGACGCGCTGATCTGGCGGCGCAATTCCTCCAGCTGGTCGACGCGTCGCGAGGCCGTGTCATAGACCGCTTGACCGAGTGAATGCTTCGCGCCCGTCTGGCGGGCGATGCGATCGAGTTCGGAGGCGTAAAAGGAGTTTCCCGGGTTTTCGGTATAGACGCGGTTTTGCGAGAGATAGGAGTCGATCGAGGAGGCGAAGCTTCCGGAGCCCGATCCCTTGATCAGGCCCTCGATCTGCGAGAATTCGCCCGGCAGATATTTGCGAAACTCCGACGAGTTCAACAGGCCCGCGACGTCATTGGCGTTCGTCAGCTTGTTGAAGGAATCATAGAGCTGCTTCGCTTGCGAGAGCTGGTCCTGTGCCACTTTCAGTTGCGAGGTGAGCGTCTCGACTTGCTTTTTCATCTCGATCAATTGATCGAACTGGCGAGCGAAGACGCTCGGATCGAAGACGACCTGGGCGAACGCCGGAAAGGGCTGGGCGGCCATGATCGCGACGGAGAGAATTCGAGCGGGCGGCTTCATGCGAGACCCTTTCGGCGCTGATGGAAGAGGGGAAGCCATTTCGCCGGTTCGTCGCCGGCTTCCGAGCGCAGGCGATCGGCGAGCTCGACGGTCGCGGTGCGGCCGGAAAGCACAGCGAGTGCGTCGTCCATGCCCTTGAGATCGAGTTCGGCGACCACTGCGTCATGGCCCTGTTTCAAGAGGAACCGGCGGCTTTCCGTCGAGAGCTCCTCGCGGATGAGCCGAAATTCCGTCTTGGTGAGATGGAAGCCGTCGACATAATCGCGCGCCTGGCCTCGGGCGTTGGGAAAGAAGATTTGGGTCGGGCATTGTTCGACGATGGTGTGGGCGATCGGCGAGGCGAGGGCGTCGCGCGGCGATTGCGTGCCGAACACCATGACGCCGTTCTTTTTGCGGATGGTCTTCAGCCCGTCATTGGCGAGATCGCGAAAGGCCTCGTCGCCGAGCGCCTTCCAGAATTCGTCGATGGCGATGACGATGCGGCGGCCGTCGATCAATTCCTCGACGCGCCGGAACAACACCATCATCAGCGGTGTGCGGATAATCGGATCATCGAGCACCTCGGTCATGTCGAAGCCGAAGGCGTGAGAATTGATGCTGATGATGTCCTCGTCAGCATCGAGAACCCATCCAAGCGCGCCGCCTTTGCACCAGCGCTGGAGCCGCGCGCCGATGCCTTCTGTGTCGCGTTGGCCGAGAAAGACGCGCAGCGCCGAGAAGGAGCGCTCATGGCGCGGCATGTCGCGTAGCGCCAAAAGGCCGTTGTCGATCCTCTGCTCGTCGGCGACCGACAGTGGCCGGCCCTCGACACCGACGAGCTTGCGCACCAGCGCGCCGAGGAAGGCCAAGTTCGAGGGCGTGAGCTCGAAGCTCTTCAAGGGCGCGCAGCCTGTGGGCCTGCCGCTCTTCAAGGTCAGATACGCCCCGCCGATCGCCCGGATGAAGAGCTCCGCCCCGCGATCCTTGTCGAAGAGCACGAGCTGGCAGTCTAGTTTCTCGGCCTGCGCCAGGGCGAAGGTCAGGAATGCGGTCTTGCCCGATCCGGAGGGACCACAGATGAAGGTGTTGCCGAGATCGCCGACATGGAACGAGAAATGAAACGGCGATCCCGACGCCGTCTTCAGCACGGCGACGGCTGGTCCCCAATGATTGCCTTCGGCCTTGCCGGAGGGATAGGCGTGAAAGGGCGAGAACGCCGCATAATTGCGCGAGGTGATGGCGCCGGCCCGCGCCCGATATTTGAACAGTCCCGGCAATTGCGCCCAGAAAGCCGCCTCAAGCCCCAGATCCTCGCGCGCAACGACGGCGCCGGCGTCGGCGAGAATGCGGCGGGCCTGGCTCATCTTGTCGAGCAGATCTTTCGGTTCGTCGGCGAGGACAAGAAGCGACAGATGGTGCTCGCCCATCACGAAGCGGTTCGATTCGAGATCGTCGAGCGCCGCGTCGAGGTCGCCAATTTGCGAAGCCGCCGGATCGTTGGCCGAGAGAAGCTGGTTTTGCTTGCGCGTCATGACGGTCTTCGCTTCCGCCTTGCCGAGGAAGGCGAAGCTCTGCGCGAGGACGAGTTCGAAAGGCGCGGCGAGGAGACCGTCGAGGAGGCCGGGCCTGGTCGTCGCCGGATAATCCTTGAACGCCAACATGCCGGCGAAGCGCGAACCGCCGGGGCTGCGGATTTCGATCGTCTCGCGGCCGAAGATCAGGCGATTCGCATAGAGCGCCGGCCCGATCGGCCCCTGAACCAGCGGGAAGGGAAGACTTTCACAGGCGACGAGCTCCTGCAGGAAGGAGCCCGTTTCGGAAAAGACAACGCCATGCCGCTCCACGAGGCCGAGACGGCGCGGCCGGTAGCGATCGAGCGCCGCCATCAGATCGCGCGTCACATCGTCGAGCTTCTTCAGCCCGTGAGAATCGACCTCGGCCCCGGCGCGCTGGGTGCGTCCAAGACGCGAAAAGAACAGCGAAGCGCGCTCGGCGGGGTCGCGTCCCGGATGCCAGACGAGGGTGAGGTAAAGGTCGTTTCTGTAGAGCGTCTCGGAAACGAGACGCGCCCGATACGCCTCGTCGAGTTCACGCGCGAAATCCGAGCGAAAGGCGCCGTCTGGATAATCGACGGCCCGACGGCGGATGACATGCGTCCACAGCGCCAGGCGTTCGTCGGCGATGTTGCGAAGCGTCAGATTGAGCTTGGCGTGCAGATCGTTGAGATCGGCCGCATCGGCGGTCTCGAAGGAGACGCCAGAAAGACGTATCGTGGTGATCAGCGCGCGCGTCGACAGCGAGATCACATGCTCGGTGACATGGCGCAAATAGGGGAGGTGGACGCCAGATTCCACTTCCCGCGCCTTGACGCGCATTGCGACGCTAGCCATGGACGAGCTCCTCGGCGCTGAAGCGGCGAACGAGCCGCAGCGGCGTGCAGGACGAGCCGCCCCACAAGCGCGCGTTGCGGTGACGGCCGCGCGTCTCGAGCCAAGCGAACAGGATGCGGAACTGATTGGCGTCGCGCCGGCAGATGAGCCGGCAAGCGAAATGGATGGGCAAGGCGACGAGGCCGTAGAGCAGGCTGCCTGCCAGCACAAACAGGATCGACGAGAAAATGACGTTGAGGCCCATGGCCTCCATCGTCACGCCGAGAATCATCGCCGGACGCGTGCAGGCCAAAAACAGAGTGTCCTCGACGAGGCGTTCGTCGCTCATGGGCGCGCTCATCTGCCGGTCAGCGTCGTGACGATTTCGGCGGCGCCGAACAGGATGGCGACGCCGAGAATGACGTAGCCGGCGCGCCTCAAGTCGAGATAGCCGAACATCCACGACATGCCGGTGATGATGATGGCGAGCGTCGCGAGCAGCTTCGCCACGTTGCCGGTGAGCGCGTCGACGATGTTTTGGAGAACCTTTTCGACATTGGCGCTTTGCGCCGCGGCGGGCTCGTTGAGGGCGAGCGTCATGACGGCGCTGGCGAGCAGGAGGAAGGAGAAACGGCGAGGCAGTAATTGCATGACGGATCGAGGGCTCCATGTGAGCGAGAGATGGTGAGAGATTGGCGGTGCGGTTAGCGTGGGGAAGGCGAGGGCGCCTCATAGACAAGGAGCGAACGTCCGGATGCACTGCCGAACACGTCCCATGGCTTCTTGGGCGGCTCTGGCTCCGCGACAATGCGTTCCTCGCGATGCTCGACCTCATCGTCGGTCGGGAGCCTCGCGCGCGCCACGCCCAGGACGCGCGCTGTTTTCGGTCCCGCGAAATGCTTAGGGTCGTCACTGAGAATCTGCGCGGTCGCGCGCAGCGCCGCACAAGGCTCGAAGGCTTCCGCCACACCGATCCCAGCTTTGTCGAGATCGCCGAACGTTAGACCCGCGAGACCAAGCTGCGCGTCTTGTCTGGCGATCTTTGCTTGTATCGCTAATTCGATCGCTTCCGGCTTCGAGGTCGCCAATATTTTGATTGGCTTGCGGCCATCGATCGTCAGCGAAAGCGGCTCAATGCCACTCGCCGCCCGCACGATTTCGATCAACGGCCGCGCATCGACGGGCGGAGTGCAGCGTTCGGCGAGCGCCATGAAGGCTGAAGGATCCATTCGATTGGCTCCGCGGGCGGTCAGACGGCGACGCGCAGGGGGCGCGCGGCGGCGGCGCAGTGCTGCGTGTCGACGCAAAAGCTCCTTTGAGAAATGAGACCGTTGTTGGCGTGCAAGCGTCCGCGGCTGAGTGCGATGATCTGCATGAGACTGAGCCTTCCGAATCGGCGGTGAATTCGCAGCGGAACAAACCAAAAGCGTGGGCGCGCCGAACCTGCGAGATTTTGCAGGGGTTGTTTGCGCAAAGGCGTTCACAAAATCGCCGCATCCTGCTCACACACACCGTTTGCAAATTGGCGGCGGCGTTCATTCGAGCACATGCAACGTGAGGCCATTGCATAAAGCAGGAGCAGGCGGGCGCCGGGGCAAGGCGAAAGGGTTAAAAAATGCGGCAGCTAGAAAATGTGTTTCAGGAATTTGTCGACGCCGTGCATACGGCAGCAGATCCATTGGCTTTCCGCGCGCTCGGTGAGCGGGCGACTCAAAGATTGGGTTTTCGCTCGTTCGCTTATCTCGGATTCTCTGACGAGGCTCATACTCTGATCTCGACCTATTCGAAGGAATGGACGACGCACTACTTGAACGAACGCTATCAGCAGATTGATCCGGTGATCATTCGAGCACGGCGCGACCGCGATCTGTTCCACTGGAACGGAGCCCGGGCATCGAAGGGGCGGGGAAACCCTTGCAAACGCTTTTTCGGCGAAGCAGCTGAGTTCGGCATAGAAAAAGGCGTCACCATTCCGATCCGGGCCGGTTTCGACCGCTTTGCACTTTTCACCTTCGCTGCTGATAAGGGCGGTCCGGATGTTTTCGAGAAGGTCGCGGAAGCGCAGGAAATCATGCAGCTCATGGCCATGTATTTCCACTCCCATGTCGAAGCCGCGCTGAAACCGTCAGCTGTTTTCAGGCGATCGTCGCCGTTGAGCCAGCGCGAAGCGGAGTGTCTCGCCTGGACCTCGCGTGGGCGCGCCATGGATCAGATCGGCCAGATCCTCGACATCAAGACACGCACGGTCGCCTTTCATCTCGACAATGCGCGTAACAAACTCCATGCCGAGAATGTGGCGCACGCCGTGGCGCTATCCTTGAGGCGAGGGCTGATTCCCTGAGGGCGGAACGAAGCCGGTGGGCATTTACTCCTCGGGGCAGTGTGCGGCGTCGTTCGCATCCAGTTCGGTCGTCCCGGGAATCGGGATGTAGCCCAGTTCATCGTCGAAGGCGGCGAGGGCTCGGTAAGCCGAGTCAAGCGCCGCCGTAGCCTCGCTCATGGCGAACCTGACCTCGTGCAGTCGAGCAATGGTCGTCTGGCCGGTCTGGATGAGATGCGATCTCCCGGGCGAAGCGCGGCCATTGAACAGTGCGATTTCGACGCGGCCCTGCCACTCGGCAAGCGCGCGGCGCGCGGCCGCCTCCTCCTGTTCCAGCCCTTCAACCCGGGCGAGCGCCTCGCGGTAGCAGTGCAAAGCCTCGATAGCTCGCTTTTCGAGATCGGCGTTTTCGCCCACGGTCCCATCTCTCCGAGCAGGATTTTGTTTAAACTACCGAATTTTCGTTTTCGAATTCTAAACGTCGACCGCAAAAGGGAGAGCAAAGAAGCATAAGGAGTGGCAGCTGTGACCTGTTTATTTGGACGGGCGGCTCTCCGCCGCAGGCGGGTCTACAACTCGCGTAGCGGTTCTTTTCCTAGTTGCCACGCAGGGCAACGACGGCTTCCGCTAGAAGATGCGCGCCATCATGTGCCTGCTTTTCATCCGTGAATCGCCCGAACCCAATACGAACACACTCGCCGGCCTGTTGGGCGGTCAATCCAATGGCTCGCAAGACGTGAGAAGGCTCGGGTGTACCTGAGGCGCATGCGGCGCCTGTGGATATGGCGAGCTTCGGCTGCACATTGGACGTCAGGATTTCAGTATCGATCCCGGGGAACCGCAAATTTAAGTTGCCCGGATGGCCGCTTCCTCCTCCGGTGATCTCAAAGTCTACGAACCTGTATCGAAGCGTTTGCAGGAATAGATCCCGGATCGATTCTAATCGCGCCGCGTCCGTCCCTAACTCTTCATGTAGAATGCTCGCCGCGGTTCCGAAGCCGACGCAGAGTGGGACAGGGAGCGTTCCTGATCTTAGTCCGCCTTCCTGCCCGCCGCCGTGAATTAATGGGCGCAGTTGATCCCGCATCGCGTGCGACACGAACAAGGCTCCGATCCCTTTTGGGCCATAGAGTTTGTGACTCGACAGGCTCATCATGTCGACACTGAGATGGTCGACGTCGATATGAATCGCGGTGGCCGCCTGTGCGGCGTCGCTGTGAAATACCGCACCGGCGCTGTGGCATAGAGAAGAGATCTTCTCGAGTGGTTGGATTGTACCGATCTCGTTGTTGACCGCCATGATCGAAACCAATGCGGTGTTTTCGTTAATCAACTTGCCTAGTGCATCGACGTCGACATGTCCCGACGGATTGACCGGGGCCAGGATTACCTCATAGCCGAGTCGGGAAAGCTGTCGCGAAGACTGAAGAACGCATTTGTGTTCGATCGCGCTAACAACGACGCGCGTCCTTCCTGCCATTGTATGTCCGAGCAACCCGAGGATCGCGAGATTGTTCGCTTCCGTCGCGCCCGAGGTAAAGACGATTTCCTTGGCGTCGGCCCCGATTAAGTCCGCGATGGATTGTCGTGCTTTCTGCACCGCCTCATCGGCCCGCCAACCGAAAGCATGATTCGAGGAATGCGCATTGCCGAACTCCTCGTTCCAATACGAGGACATCGCCTCAACGACACGAGGGTCCACCGGCGTGGTCGCCTGATGATCAAGATAGATTGGCGCTGCCGTCATCGAGCCCGAGATTCCATTGGATCGCCACTGGCGGTGCCCGCCAGTGGCCTTGACCCTTGCCTGCCTGCAATCTAGGCTCAACTGGAGCAAATCGCCAGTGAGGGCAGCGTCTTGAAGAGCCTCCTTGACAACAAAGATTACAAGCTGCAATTCGCCGGTCATGAAACGTTTACGCTTCGTTATGGCTGGCTCAAGAAGGTATTTGACGCTATCAGCTCCGCTGAAGAAGCAGGAAATACTGATCCATCGACAATATTTCATGACGAGAAGACAATTGCCGACTTCGGCGTTGGCAAGAACATGGTACAGTCAATGCGCCATTGGGCGCTCGCAACCGGTGTTCTTACCCCGCAAAACTTGGATGAGGTGACGGCTTCACGCCTTGCTATCACGGACATTGGGCGACTCATTTTCGGTCCGAAGGGTGATCCGTATCTCGAACACCTCGGATCGCTCTGGATCCTGCATTGGCATCTTGCCGCCCTGCCGGGGCGCGCTACGACATGGCATTGGGCCTTCAACGAACTGAATGAGCCGAATTTCGATCGCGATCTGCTGGTGTCGAGACTGATGATGCGGATCGGATTTCTTCGCGAGGCCGGCCGGATGAAGGAATCCCGCGTGTCGGAGACGACGATCCGGCGCGACGTCGAGTGTTTCGTGCGGACCTATCTGGCGAAATCGTTTTCCGGAAAGGGACTCCATGAGGAAAATCTGGAATCGCCCTTGTCCGAGCTTTCCCTGATCCAACCGATGGGTGTCGGCGGCGGCTTTCAGTTCCGTCGCGGGCCGAAGCCGACCCTGCCCAACGAGGTCTTCCTCTATGGGCTCGTCAAGTTCTGGCGGAAGCTCTATCCGACTCGCAGGGAGTTTTCCGTCGAGACTTTGACCCATGAACCCGGCTCGCCGGGCCGGGTCTTCCTCTTGGACGAGGAATCCGTCGCCGAAAGGCTGGCCGCGATGCCCGATCTGACATCGGGGGCGATCCATTGGGACGAAAGCACGGGTCTGCGGCAGGTTTACGTCAACGATCTTTCCGCAATCAAACCGCTTCATCTTATTCGTGATCTTTACAAGGCCACCTTGCATGCAAGGGCCGCCTGATGCAGCCCCTTTCCAATTTCGTTCGCGTTGGCCGCCGCTTCCAGAAGGCTATTCGTGTCGATGCGGACATGACCGACAGCGGCACCTTGGAGGGGTACGTCTTCTCGCCGTCCGCCGCGCAGATCCTCAAGCAGATGGCGACGCAGGTCGCCGCGACCGGCCAAGGGGCGTTCACGTGGACCGGCCCCTATGGTAGCGGCAAATCGAGCCTTGCCCTCGCCCTGGTCGCGCTTGTCGGCAACAAGCCCAAGGAGAGGGATATTGCACGCACCCTCATCGGCGCCCGGACTGCGGATCAGATCACCAGAAATCTTGGCGGAAGCGGTCGCATCGTCATTCCGGTGATCGGACGCCGGGCCGATCCGGAGATCGCGATCTTGAACGCGCTCGACGAGCATGCCCCCAAGGCGAAGCGCCGCCGTGGGGACGACACGGCCCTGGGAACCCTGCGCGGGATAGCCGCTGCCAATCCAGGGGGGCTCCTGCTCGTCATCGACGAGATGGGGAAATTCCTCGAGCAGGCCTCGCGCGGTGAGAGCGACGTCTATTTCTTCCAGCAACTCGCCGAGGAGGCGTCTCGCTCAAAGGGAAGGCTGCTGGTTGTCGGCATCCTCCATCAGGCCTTTGACGACTATGCCCATAAGCTCGCCCGCGAGGTTCGCGACGAATGGCTGAAGGTGCAAGGTCGTTTCGCCGACATACCGCTGAACATCGCCGCCGAGGAGCAGATCGAACTCATATCGAAGGCGATTGAGGTCAACAGAAAACGTCCTGAATCGAAACAGGCAAAGGCTTTCGCTGCGGCGATGCACCGACTCCGTGGAGAGGACGCTGACGTTTTCGCGGAGCGTCTCGCCAAGTGCTGGCCGCTCAGTCCCGCCGTCGCCTGCCTTCTTGGCCCGCTGTCGCGCCGCCGGTTCGGCCAGAGCCAGCGGAGCATCTTCGGTTTCTTGAACTCAGCCGAGCCGTTTGGCTTTCAATCGTTCCTCGGCGAGACATCGGACACGAACGCGTTGTTCGATTTGCCGCGGCTGTGGGACTATCTACGGGCTAATCTGGAGCCCTCTATCCTCGCGTCGCCCGATGGGCACCGCTGGGCGTTGGCTGTTGACGCCCTCGAACGATGTGAAGCCCGCGGCGGCGACGCCGAGCACGTCGCGGTCGTAAAGAGTCTCGCCCTGATCGACCTGTTCAAGGAGCGTTCCGGCCTGAGCGCCTCGCAGAAGGTTCTGGAGGCCAGTCTCCCGACGATGAGGCCGAAACACCTTTCGGAAGTTTTGGACGCGCTGGCAAGTTGGTCGATCGTCATCTTTAAAAAGCATCTTGGAGCCTACGCGATCTACGCCGGCAGCGATTTCGATATCGAGGCCGCCGTCCTCGATGCGCTTGGGAAGATGACAGGGGTCGACTTCGGTCGTCTACGGTCTATCGCCATGCTCCAGCCTATCCTCGCGAAGCGTTTCTATCATGACACTGGATCGTTACTCTGGTTCGACGTGGACATCGCTCCGCTCGCAGCCGGAATCGAGACTGTCAAAAACTTCAAGCGAGGCAATGGCTCGACCGGCCTGTTCCTGCTCCTCATCGGCGCGGATGATGACAGCGACGCCAAGGCGAAGCGCACGCTTCGTGCTGCGGCGGATGTAGAATGCGGTTTCCCTGCTGCAGTGGGTTGGTCGCGCGACAACTACGCTATTCGTGAGGCGTCGATGGAGCTTCTGGCGCTTGAAGCCGTCCGCGCCGGTCGATCAGAGTTGAACGGCGATTCCGTCGCCCGCCGTGAGGTGAGCGCTCGAATTGCGCGCGCCGCTGCGGAGCTCGAGGACAAGCTGCGTGAAGCGTTCGCCTCGGCGCAGTGGAGGTCGAATGTGGAAGGCATTGACGGAAAGGCCAATACCGCCGGCGTCGATGCGGGAGCAGCGACGCTCAACATCATGGCTTCTCGCCTCGCCGATGCTTGGTTCTTCGAAAGCCCCGTGATCCACAACGAATTGCTGAACCGGATAAAACCGTCGAGCAACGCAAACGCCGCACAGAGGGCGTTGTTACGGGCGATGATCGACCATCCTCGCGAACCGAGATTGGGAATTGAACGCTTTCCGGCAGAGGGAGGTCTTTATGCGGCATTGGTCGAGCGACCTGGCTTGCACTGCCCGGATCCTGAGAGCCCCGGAAACTTCCGCTTCCTTCCGCCGGACCCCGCAAGCGCGAGCAAGCTCTCGGGCCTGTGGGTGGTCGCGGACAAGAGGGTCCGCGAAGCGACATCGACATACGTCTCGATGGCCGATATTTTTTCAGCATGGAAGGACAGGCCGTTCGGAGTCCGGGACGGGCTCTTGCCCGTGCTGGGCATCGCATTCATCATGTCACGGCTCGAGCATCTGTCGATTTATCTAGACGGCATCTATCAGGTGCGCATGACGACGATGGTCATAGATCGTCTAATGCAGGATGCTGACGCCGTCAGGCTACGCTGGAGCGAGCTTTCGGAAATTCAACGAACGGCGCTGAGCGCGCTTGCGGACTTGGTTGCCAAGAACAATGGGTTCGATCCCGAACTGAATTTTCCTGCGCCGCTGGACATCGCCAAGGGACTAGTTCGCTTGGTGAGCGATCTACCGCCATGGGTTCTGCGGACGGCATCGCTCGCACCCGAAGCCGCACAGTTGCGAAACCTCGGCAAGACGGCGAATGATCCCAACAAGTTCCTGCTCGACGATCTTCCCGCTGTTCTGGGAGTAGAGACCGAGCCCAATGATCCCTCGAAGATGGTCGCCTTCGTGAACAAGGGGTTGATCATGCTCCTGTCCGCCTACCCGGAGATGATGCGCGATCTTGAGGGGGTCATGCTCCAAGAACTCCGCGTGCGCGCGGCGACGCCGGAGGCCATCGCCGACCTCCGGGATCGGGCAAAGACGGTTCGTAGCCTGACCGGGAACTATCGTCTCGATGCGTTCGCTACCCGCTTGATGAGCTATGATCTCGCCTCGGATAATATCGAGTCGATAGAAGGCATCGTCGCCCTCGCTGCCAACAGGCCGGCACGCGATTGGCTGGATCGTGACGTCGATCATGCACGCATCGAACTCGCGTCGCTGGCACAGGAGTTCGTCAAGGCCGAGGGCTTTGCCCATGTGAAAGGGCGCAAGGATCACCGCCTTAATCTTGCGATCTATTCCTCCGACCCGCGCAAGGACGCCCCGGTTCGCGCCGAGGTAGACATCACGACCGCGGAGAATCAAGAAGTTGTCGTATTGGCCAAAGAAATCCTCGAGTATTTGGAAAAGAGGAAAATCAGCCGGGAGGTGGCGTTCGGGGTCATCGCCGAACTCGGCGCGGCATTGGCGGCGCCGGAGGCAATCGTAGCTTCCGTGAAGGCGAAGAGGTAATCCGCATGATGGAGCGGCACGTCTTGGGTTTATCCGGGGGGCGCGACAGCGCAGCGCTCGCCATCTTCATGCGACAGAATCATCCCGAGATCGACGTCGAATACTTCTTCACCGACACCGGCAAAGAATTGCCGGAGGTCTATGAGTTCCTTGGGCGTCTCGAAGGATTCCTTGGCAAGCCTGTGATCCGATTGAACCCCGATCGGAATTTCGATTTCTGGTTGACACAATACAAGAGCTTCCTGCCCTCGCCGAAGACCAGGTGGTGCACGCGGCAACTTAAGATCCGCCCCTTCGAGGAATGGGTGCGGCCGTCGTTGGATGCCGGTGACAGAGTGACGAGTTATGTCGCGATTCGCGCCGACGAGGATTATCGCGAGGGCTATTCGTCGACACATGCAAGTCTATCGGTCCGCCTGCCGTTCCGTGAATCCGGCGTCGACAAACCTGGCGTCATCGAGATTCTCGAAGCTTCGGGCGTAGGCCTACCGGACTACTATCGGTGGCGCTCCCGCAGCGGGTGCACCTTCTGCTTCTATCAACAGAAGATTGAATGGGTGCGGCTGATGAGCGAGCATCCCGAGGCTTTCGAGGACGCCAAGACATACGAGAAGAACGCTGTCGAACACGGTTCCCCCTTCACTTGGTCGCAAGGCGAGTCCCTGGAAGACATGGCGCGCCCAGAGCGTATCGCAGAGATACGCTCCGAGCATGAAAAACGTCTCGAGCGCCTTCGCAATAGGGTCAGGCCGAATCCGTTGCGCGCCGTACCAGAGATGATGGACATCGACGATATCTACGGGCAGGCCAAGGCTTGCATCGCCTGCCACAAGTGATCACAAGCCCCCCACCATCGGCAGTCGCCGAAAGTGGGTCTTGCGCGCCTTTCGGCTCCGCAAAATCACGCGCTGTTCGCGGTCAAAGATCTCTCGTCTGGCGATATAGCGCCTTCTCCTCGTCTGATGGCCATGACCACGCGCTCGATATCCGCGTCGGACAGGAATGGAGCCTGCGCAAACACGATGCCGGGCTCGCCATCCAAGCGGGCTGCAAGATGCCCAAGGCCAAGTAGGGATTCCGCACCCTTGACGCCGAGGGCGATCTCCGACGTCCCGACGCTGGCCACCTTCAGTATCAGTCGATTTCCAAGATTGTCACGAAGCTGCATCGGCATGACGTTCGCGTCTGGACGTTGTGCAGCGAAGACGAGATGGATCCCGGCGGCGCGCGCCTTGACGCCGAGCCGCTGCACGTTGGCCGTAATGGCGTCCCGGTAGGTCTCGGTCAACATCCACTCGGCGAATTCGTCGTGGACAAGGAAGACCATCGGGAGGCGTTCCGATGCGGAGGCGCTCATGTTGAATGACCGGAGGTCTCGCACTCCGCGGGCGCGAAAAACCGTGTATCGTCGCTCCATCTCGCTTACCAAGCTTTCCATCACTTCGGTCGCGCGAATCTGGTCGATGATAATTCCGCCTTGGATATGCGGTAGACGTTCGATGGCGGCATAATCGACACCCATCTTCGGATCGATGAGGAATATTTGGGCAAGTTGGCTCGGGTTAGTGGCCGCGATGTCGAGAATGAGACTTTGAATCAATACCGACTTACCGCTGCCGGTTGCGCCAGCGATTAAAGTGTGGGGCGCATGCAGTTGGCCGCCGCCGAACGATGAGTTGAGATTCAAATAGAGGATTTCACCGTCGAGTTCGCGTAATCCGATGACGAAGGAGGTGTTGAGACCGGCGGTATTCCGGTTCAGTTCACGACGCGACCAGATGTCCCATAAGGACACTATTTGTCGTTGTGGTCGCGCCACTGCGACGACGATTTCGCCGGGCAGGGGCGACACCGCGACAAGTCGCAGACCGTGCGTGGTCAGCAGGGCGGATTGCTTCGCCTCGATGTCCCCAAGACGAAGCCTATCGGAGCCCATGAACCGGATCAGGGCTGCGTTCGGTGTCAGCCTGCTCCCGAGAATCTTGGCTTGAAGGTTATAGCTCAACAGCGCGGTCCGCAGCTTTTGCCCCGTTTCCTCCAACCAAGTTTGGTCTGCTTCCAAAGTTGAGGATTCCTGTTGCGTCCGCTTCCTGATCAGATCCTCGAGATCCTTGCTTTGACATACCGCGATCTCGGCTTCCCCGGGGCCTCGTCCAGATTCCTGCGCAGGCTGCGGATTTGCCGCGGGCAACACCTCAGCCGGCGCATCGTGATCTCGTTGTTGGGGACCGGAATCAGTCGACGGATCAAACGGGATGACATGCTCCGGCGCGGACGATGCGAGGCCGTCTGATCCGGGCCGGCTGGTCCAACTGACCCGTGCGGCGGGCTTCCTGAAGTCGCTGCGTTCCCAAGAACGCCGATCTCCTAACTCACCGCGCACGGCGCCGAGCGATGTTCCAGCCTCGTACGCCTTGACTAGGTTTCGCAGATCGTTGCGGGCGAACACCTCCTGAAGTCCGTTCGGAATATCCGTCAACGGCTCCTGTTCCCCGCTGGAGACACTGGCGTCTGCAGGACCCGAAACGAAGATGTGCGAGTACCCACGAAGATCGATCGGCACCGATCCCTGACGAATCCCGTCACGGACTTCCTCCAACCTGTTGGATTGTCCTATCGCGCTGGCGCCGTCGAGAAGCAGGTCGGCGATGCGCGAAAGCCAAAGGTCACGATCCAGTCGACCGGGATCGCCGAACAGGGCGTCCTCGATGCGTTGCATCGTCTGGTTAAGCTGATGTTTCGACGTGCGACGTGCCTCGGCCATCGAGTCGGCGCCAACGTATTTCGCTTCGGTCACTACGGCAAGCAAGATCGGGGCGCCGTGCTGGTCTTGCGCGAGACCCAATGCAAGGATGTCGGCGATGCCTTGTTCCTTCTGACCAAGCCACTCAGCATAGTCGTCGAGTAGGAACCACGCCACCGCGACCTTCCCGCCAAATTCTTCGGCGACAAGAGCGCGGCTCAGACTGAGTCCAATCAATTCACCGGCTGAAACGCCGCGCTTGGCGGCGCGCAAAACAATGTCGCCCGAAATGAGCAACGCGTCGTCGATCATTTTTTGCGCTAGGACGGACAAACGTTCGTCAGAAAGGCCAAGACTGAGTTCCCCAAGACGCCGGCGAACGAGAACATGGAGGAGGCGAAGCTCCGACGTGGAAGACACGATCATATTTCGACCGTGTGTGCGTTGGCGACGATAACGAATGACACTGATGCCTTGGGCGGCGAGCTGTCGCTTGTCCAGAAGATCGTCGTAGGTCGCCACCCACTCGGCGAGACCATGAACTTCGTCGAACATCTCTTTCAGACCATGATCCTGGAAGGATATTTGTCGCGCGGGAAGAAAGTGTTCGTTCGGGCCGAGCGATTGCTGCCTAGCTGTCGCCGCTATCGCGTCGAGATAGGCCCAGCCGGCGATAGGCTGTCGTGGACAGGCGAGATAGTTGGTAGACTTCAACTCGTCTTCTGACGTCACCCGACGGTAGGACCATCGAGCGGGCACATGTTCGAGCACAGAAGGCGGCGTCGCGGACGGTGCAATGGAGAACCAAGCCTCCTTGGCTTGTCGCGAGACGACATCATGGAGGAACGCTACATCGACATTTCGATGCCCCATAGAGGAACCGCTTGCGCCATCAAGCATGACGCCGATACGCAGCTTTGACATGAAGTTGGGCGAGGTCTCACTGACGACGAGCGCGTCCGGGTCGCCTTCGGATTGTGCCAGCATCTCCCCGTAAACCCGGCTTATCTTGGGCCGATCGCGATGGCGTACAAGAACGTTGCAGTTCACCTCTTCCCGATCATGGACAGACGCGAGGGCGTTGACGGTCGCAAGCGGAAGTCCTGCCGCGTCGCAATTGTAGAGCATGATGCTCAGGTTGGATCCTTCGTGCGGTTGCAGATCGAGGTAGCGTTCGATCAGGCCGAGGATCTGGCGCGCGGCCTCTCCGGGATCAACGTCAGTGGTCGCCTCCGATGGATCTCGGATCGGGCGCTCCATCAAGCTGTAGTCATTTACGGTGCTGGTTTCCGCCAACAAGACCGGCTCGGAACCGTTGTAGCCGACCGCTACCTCGGGATAGTACGGGTGGGTCAGTTCGGCGCGGAGATCGGCGAAAAAAAGACGAGAGTCGCCGAAATTTACCTCGTCCGTAACGAGCAGATGCGCCGCCAAACCCGTTACGGCACGGCATTTTACAGCCGTCGCCGCGAGGCGCATGGGATGCCAAGGGGCAATGATCGCCGAGGGCGGACCGCCGGTGATAGCAACGCATCCCAGCTCCAATACGGGTTGCCAGATTTCCCGCCTATTCAGGTCTCCTCCCGCCTTCTCCGCGAGCGTTCGGAGCAACTCCCCATAGAGGTCCGCCTGCTCCAACAGAGCGGGATCGGCCACGCCGGCATTGCGCCACGCGCCTATGGCTGCCGCATACCGCTCAGTGAACCGGTTCCAAGCGCTCATAATCGCCGTGGAGCCGGCGGGTTCAATCCTACCCGCAGCAGTCGCGGCTTTGACCGCCTTCGGAAACTGCTTGCCGATGTCATCCGCCTTGTCCGACTTGGGGATCAGCGAACCCGAGTCCTGTCGATACGCCGGTTGCAGGGTGGCTACGTCGTTCAAGGAGACCGATTGAATTGCGCCTTTACGGCTCACCGATTGACGCGCGACACTCGATCGCGTGAAGGGGCGGTTCACCAAGCGATCGAGATCATCGGGCAATTCCATGCCGATGACGTTGGGACGTCCGATCCAAATGAGCTGAACAGTCGTGCGTTCCGCCGTTGCTCCGTCGCCGACCCTCAGGGTTATATCGAACTTGATTTGAAGACTGGCTCGAGAGACGGAGTCGTTCCGCTTGTACTTCTTCCGCTTTTTCGCACCCTCAAGCAGGGCCTCGTATTCGAACAGATGTTCGGTATCCCATTTGGCGGAATCGCCCATCAACTGCGGGAGCCCGCGATAACGCAGTGAAAAGGCGGTGGCGACGTCCGCATTCAGTTCAAGCCACTGTTTTTTCGTTCGACGAACGGTTCTGATTTCGAGCGCCCGTTGGCCGGTCAGACTGTTGGCCTGTCCGTAGAGGCGCTCGACAGCGCGCAAAAGGCCGTCTAGAAAATCGGAACATTCGATGGGTTTGCCGAAAATGAAGCGCTCCCACTTGGCGCGCAGCGATCGATCCCGTCCGAGATTCTCGCGGTGTTCATCAAAAAACTCGCGATCCTCGTCCCTCGCCTCCTTGAGGGACTTGGCAGCTTTGAGCTGCTGAAGGTATTGCCGCTCGGTCGGACTCAACTGATCAGGCAATTCAAATTCGAAGAAAGAGATCGTGTCTTCGGCAAGGCTTGTCTTCTTTTTCCGCAACCCCGAGAAGACCTGAGTGATTCCGTCGATTTCCCATTCGAATTCCGCTAGGGTGGCCGCTTCGGCAGTCCAACTGGGAGGCGCGACGATGAATGCTTCTATCGCGGCATGCACATGCGCAGGTATGTCCTCCCTAACCGCCTCGAACTGAACCCGCAGATCCTCCGTCTCGATGATCTGACGCGGTGGGCGCTGTTTCGCCAACAGCGGTTTGCGATCCGCGACCAGTTTTTCAAAAAGCCTCTTCCAGTAGGGTGACCGATCCTGATCCTTCCCTTTGATCGCCGTGAACTGACCAGAGTCGCGAGGCATCTGAAGCGCTGGCAACGCCCAGCCGAGGGATTCCAAAAGAGGCTTCGACTCCTCGGCAATTCTGCGACGGGTGAGTTCGACGTAATGGGAAACCTGATGCAGCGTCCAGTCTTCTGCCTCCACCAAGCCTCGTAACGCCGCCTCCCAGACGCCCAACTGGTTTTCCGGCAGGCCGAGTCCGGCGCTGGCGGCCCTCACCCATAGTCGCGGTTCCTTCGTCAACTCCTTGGCGCCGAGTAATGTAATTTCCTCTAGGGATTCTCCTTGGTCGTCATCCGTATTTGCGATCAGTAGTGCCGATCGATCACAGTGACCATTGCGTAGGCCCACCGTACTTTCGTCGGTCACGGCCACTTCCGGCACGCCGAGACCTTCGACCAGGGCACGCGGGATCGCGATCAGCACCTTGCTAGCGGTGTCTGCATCGGCGAGCAGCGAGTGCACTACGGCTGCGATTTGCGGCCCTGTGAGGCGATCGAGCCTGAACAATGCGACGCCGTCGTTCGGGTTGAGATTGATCAATCGCTCGCGGAGGGATGACGCGCCAACCGCGCCGATGAGATCGAAAGCGTTCACTAGCGAACCGTCCCTTGAAACGGATTTTCGACATAGGCGCACGAATCCGACAGCCGCTTTAAAAGCCCCAAGCTGGCAAGCCGAGCTTCTAGCCGGGTGGCGTTGTCCGAAAAGTCTTCCTGGTCGGCCATACCGCTGTTGATGAAATTCTTGGCTTGGTGATCGCCGATGACAATGCCGTAGCGCTCACGCAGCATGTCCAAGAAATCCTTGAATTCCAGTCGTTCTTCGACGCAACAGATCACGAGGGTCTTGAGGAGCCGATCCGTCGGCGCATAGCGCACGCGACGGCTGGATCTGCGGGAAGACAGCCCGATCAATCGCCCCCAAACACCTTGAAATTTTCCGACGTGCTGCTTGTGGCGATACAGTGCCTTTCCGACGAGTTCATCCAGCAATTTTTCGGGTGAGCCACTGCCGTCGTCCACGTCTTCGGAATCGGGGTCAGGCCAATTGAACTCGCCATAAAGTATCTCTGCGGCGTTGATCCCCGGCTCGCCCGATCTAACGGCGGCGTCCCATGCCGGCGTCTCAGCAATTCGACGGACAAAACGCTCCACCGCTTGCTTTGGCAACGCGTTGTTGTCCTGAAAGGAGTTGGCCGAAAGTTCTCGTACGACGGAACGCTTCGGGGAGATGATTTCGCAGACGAGCGTAATTGGTTCCTTGCGGCCAAGCACTTCCGCCGAACGCTCGAGCTGATAAAGGACAAGATTGAGGCCCGTCATCGTCACAAGGTGCGGGATCGCATCATACGACGGGATCTGCAGATCCAAGATTGCGATCCAATCCTCGGCAAGACGATCATACGCACGATGTGAAGAGCAAGGCAGATAGGCTCCGGCACGTTCCTGCCTCGCCAACTGGGGCTCATTCTGCAATGCTCTCGCCAAACCGTCATAGGGAGCGGGTGCTTCAAGCAGGCGATCCCTCAGACGCTCGCGCAAATCCGCAGAGCGGGAACTGCGGCAGAGCATGAGGTAAAGAATTTCGCCTGTGCGAGCGAAAAAACGTCGATCGGTCTCGACGCCACCCTTCGGATTGACATTGACATCTTCGTAAAGTGCATTCGCCCCGAATGGGAAAACGAACTTCGAACTCCAACGTTTGTTGCTTCCTCCCTCGATCGCGGAGGATTGCAAAAATGCGACGATCGACGCGAAATCCTTGAATGTTTCGAAGCGCTCTTTGAGGTAGCTGAAATCGGCGTTGTCGAGACCGCCCGCGTTTTCCTGCATGCGCGCCGACCACGACGCCCACATCGCATCGTCAGATTGCCCGCTGGCTACTACCGTCACCATGTGGGGATTGTTAAACAGCAGATTGCGCAGTCGAAGTTGAGTTTGCGGCAGATAGGACAGTTCGTTCTGTTGCGCTTCCGTCAAGGAACGGCCGGCCCTATGCTCGGCATAAAGGACGCCGAGAAACTCCAGTAGCGTCAGCCATGGTGTTTGTTCATCGTGCAGGCGATGGCCCCAAATCGCCTCGTCCACCCACATCTCTGGGCCGCTACTTTTCTTTTGACCGGCGGGTCGCGCAAGGACTTCCATCGCGTCACCCCATAACCGTTATGCGACGAGGCGCCGCCCGCCCATCGCTGGCGAGATCGATAAAACGAAGGATCAGTTCGTTTCCGGTTGCGGGGGTGTCGTCCTGCAATTTGCGACGACGTGCGGTCCCAGTGAGCAGCTTGGCCTTGAAGGCCAGCATGTCCTCATGGCATTCGACCGAAAAACTGCTCGGCAATGCCCCCTCTGCGACGCGAACCAGAAACTCGAATCGGATCGGAGTAAGCGCCAATTGGATCAACCCCGGATCGCCACCCTTGGAAAGCTGTATAGAAAGCACGATCCCGCTGCGGGACGACCTGACGAACCTGACTTCTTCACTGCCGTGACGCGGAACGGAGATCGATTCGTCAAGCAGGGGGCTCGTCTTGGACTGGGCGTGACTACCGGACGTCGCCAGCAGTAGTTCGTCATTATTTTGCACCAGCATGCCGGTGAATATCCGGTTTAGCCCGCGTACGATCAATGACATAACGTTATTCGTAGGCCTCTTACCTTGCTGAAGGTTTTCAACCATCTTGAGATACATGCCTGCATAACGAAAGACCGTTAGATCCCAGAGTTCGAATTTGTCTTCATAGCTTTCCGGCAAAGTGAAGAACAATCTTTGTCTCTGCGCACGGAGCATGAAAAGAAAAGCGGCGCGCGCCCCAGACTCGTATCCTTCGAGATAGGCCTTTTGACCCTGCGCGTAGGTCCGTGTACCGCCATAAATTGGATCGGACAGGACGAATTCCCTGTAAAGGGACTCCAGATCCGGATCGTCGGCACCATACACTAGGAGGCTGTCGATACGATGGTTCGTCTCACCACCAATTCCGAACGCAGCGAGCTTTCGGAACGGCTTGGTCTTCTCCGCCCGACTGGACTTCAGATTCTCGCCGAAGACGTTGCGGTAAACGCTGGCGAGTCCAATGGCGCCGTCCGCGGTGATTTTCTCAACTTCCGAACAGGACATCAAGCCGTCGCGGGCCTGCGGATGCCCCAACAAGATATTCGATACCAATTCAAGGATTTGACGCACGGGAAAATGGACGCCGTTCTGTTCACTGATCTCGATCAGCGCGGTCAGGCGTTTGTGAAACCGGTGCTCGTTATCGGATATACGAAGGCGTGAACGGTTTTCCCAAATCGGACATATGCCGCTTCCGTCCCTCGCCGGACAACCGTCGCATTCGTTCCAGCCCTCATGCTCCGTCAACGCCCTGACAACGTCGGCCAGCATCTCCGAGGCGGGTGCTCGACTTAAGTCCTTCAAGTTAAGGTATAGCTTTTGGTCGGGACTCTCGCCGGTCACAAGCATAGCTTCGATAGCGTGCGACATGTTTCGAACGGCAGGGGTCTGGGGCGCTTCCCTGAGCTTTTCCAAAAGCTGCCCGTGGTTCGCGGCAATCAAATACAGACGTTGTGACACGGCATCGGTGACGGCCTGCGCCATGTCGACAAGTAAATCCGCGCTTTCCTGCTTTAATTCGCTCAAATCCTTGACGATCACCAACTCGCGATCGCCGAGTGGGAGTGTATTGATCTTCTTGCCCTTATTCCATTCCTGCGCCGATCCGCCTAAGGCCATCCATACTTCGCGGCAGTGGTATGTTTTTCCGTCTCCCGCCGTCCCGGTCAAAACCTCTGAACGCGGCGACGTGGATCGGAGGTTTTCCAAAAGAGCGTTCAGGAACTGAGCAGGCAACTTTATCGGTGTGACGTCATGTTTAACTATGGCGCGCTGTATCTTTTCGTCGAACATGTTTTCGTTTGTCGGGATCGGCCCATACTTCCGAAAGAATCTAACCCAACGATTTTCAATAATAGTCATCATCGTTCTCCACTGAGAAACGATAGCCTTGCAATATCGAGTTCGGCGATTGTGTCTCCTCTTTTCGGCATCGTCGTCATCTTGTGGATCTCATCCATTATTTATCATTTCCTGGACGCTTCGATCCGTCTCCGGCGCGCGGATGGCTGCAGAATCAACCCTCCGCCACTATGCACGACTGAATGATCCAGCGCGCACGGAAACGTGTTGCCGTCAAGAGTACGGATCCTCCGGGAATCCGGACGAAAGCGATTGTGATACAGGTGGCGGAGTAGGAACCCTATGCGCGGGCGCAAGCACCCGTCCCCACTGCCCAAAATCTGCTGATGAGAGCCTCATGAAGCGTACGATAGGCAAGCGCGTCGCCGGCACCCTCTACATGCATCGAAGCGCCGTAAAGGAGACGGAGGGCGTCGATCTCGAGCCTATTGCACGTGCCGAGTCCTCTGCTGGCGACATCAAATGGAACGTTGCCAGAATCTCCAAGGGATCGGTATCCTTGCTCCTCTACGAGTCTTTCGACGATATTCCGTTTCCTGCGCTAATCTCTGCGACGAAGGTGGATATTCCCTCGGGCGACATAACACATACCGACTATCGGAACCGGGCGAACCCGCCAATCCTGCATCGCAAGGAACTGCTTCTCCCGGAGGACGATCCCCGACTGCCTACGTTTCGGGCGCTGACCGCCGCCGCCGAGGAGCACGGTCTCTTCAAGGACTCGAACAGGATCGGCACACGCAAGGCTTGGGAAGCGCGAATCGCTGCCGCTGGCCTCGTCCTGCGCGGGCATCGCCTCGTCCCTCCCGACGAGGAGCATGTTGAGGTCGTTCGACACAGGACCGCGATCCTGCGCCGCGACCTCTCGCAGCCCATGCAATTGATGATGCGGTTCGGCGTTGTCGGACCCGATCGCACCGTCTTTGATTACGGCTGCGGGCAAGGCGAGGATGTTGCTGCCCTTGCTTCCCAAGGATTTTCGGCATTTGGCTGGGATCCGCATCATGCCCCCGAAGGCCCGCGCGGCCCCGCCGATGTGGTCAACCTTGGCTTCGTCCTAAACGTCATCGAAGACCCTAGGGAGCGTATCGAGACGCTGAAGGCGGCTTGGGGATTCGCCAAGCAGTCCCTGTGCGTCGCGGTGATGCTACAAGGGAAAACCTCCATCGCCGGCCACAAGCCCTATCGGGACGGCTACGTGACCACACGGGGCACCTTCCAGAAGTATTTCGAGCAGCAGGAACTCCAATCCCTTGTCGCAAGCGTCACTGGTGAGAAGCCGTTGGCGTTCGCGCCCGGCATCGTCGCCGTCTTCAAGGACAAGGATCTTGAGCAGGAAGTGCTCCTTCGGCGCCATTCCCGAGCCTTCGTTGCCGGAGACCTTCCCCGACCGCCGCCGCGCGAACGCTTCGCCTTTGCCCGCCCGGAACTCCGCGAACGCATCGGGCCGGCCCTCGAAGCCTTACGAGTGCGTGCGACCTTGCTCGGACGCCTTCCCGATCAGGAGGAGGCGCCCGCCGAGGCCTTAGCGTGCATCTCGGAAAACCGGGTCGCTTGGCAGCGTGCCGTGGATCTGCTCGAGCAGGTTCTCAACGCTGACGAGGCCTTCGCTCTCGCCGGCCGACTTAGGCGGCAGGATCTGCTGGTCCATCTCGCGCTCATGCAGTTCCCGGGGGCGCCGAAATACCGCCACCTCCCGAGGTCGATCCAAGCGGACCTCAAATCCTTCTTCAAGGGGCATTCGGCGGCGCTGGACGAAAGCCGGCGCCTGCTGTTCGCCGCCGGTGATCGGCAAGGCGTGCGCGCCGATGCGGAGGCCGCCATTGCCGAAGGCCTCGGCGGCTTGCGGGGAACGCATCATTTGCGCTTCCGATCGACCGTCTTGTCACGATTGTCGCCGCGCCTGAGGGTGCTGGTCGGTTCTGCGGAAGTCCTTCAAGGCGGAGTCGAGTCCAGCGACTTCGTCGAGATTGATCTCGATGCGCCTCGCATTGTTATGATCACATGCGATGATGTCGACTGTCCCGTTCCGTTCGTCGTCGAGCGAACGTTCGTGGATTTCGGTAAGCTGAAGGTCTCGACCGACCGCCGCGATCCAGAAACGACGCCCATCTACTTCAAGTCGCGGTTCATGCCGGCTGACGACCAAGGACGAGAGCGGCAAATTGATTTTGAGGCCGCATTGGCCGGCACCGGGTTGTTCGAGGTCGGTGTGCGCGAGCCGCAATGGTCGGAGGTCAAGGCAAAACTTGCGATCATGACTGTGAAAACTGGTCGAACTGCGTCCCCACCTCCCAACCAGATAACCTATTGAACTTGATAGAGCCTATCGACAAGGCTGTGAGCTCAATTTGGTGCGCCATCCTTTTGGACTGTTTCTGCTTCTACTTCCACGGGGTCAGGCTCGCTCGCAGAGGAGGCATCTCCGATCATGATGGGATGCGGTTCGAGATCGTTGAGCACGATGATGAGCGCCCCGCTCTTCTGGTCGTTCGCGGAAAGAGATGCGAGTTCTCCGGGATTCCGCGCTATAAGTCCTACTATCTCCTCTCGCTCCCTTTCTTCCCCCTCCTTTTTTTCGGCTGGGACTTTCAGCTGGTTGAGATTTCCCTTCCGACTCGCCGCAGGTGCCTTGAGCCCGCGCTGAAGCAGCGAACGGAACGACGCCGAGGCCTGAAGCTTCTTGAGCGTGTCCCTGGTGCGTACGTGGACCTGCCCCTCCTCGATCTTAGGAATGACGCTGAGAATTTCGTCAACCGCGTCCTCCGTGAGAACGAGTCGTGTGAGATCCTCGCCGTCGCTATCGCGTCCGGTGATGCAGACGCCACCCTCGCGTGTGGTAATGGGGAGGTCGAGCGTCGTGGGTTTTCCCTCAACGTCGGTCGTGAACATGAGAACCTCGACCGGAAAAGTGAAGGGCATGTTGCTCAGGAGTCCGACGCGTCCCATGTCGGAAAGCATGCGCTGTTGCAGTTCGAGCGCGTTGCTCTCCCTAAGCCGGAGGCCGACTGAATACGGTCCTTGACGATGGATCAAATCCGCCAACTCGTCGCGCTTGAGCATCCGCTGATCGTCGAGGTCCCACTCGATGGACATGCGGGGCTGGTTCGGAAACTGGACGATCGGTGTAGTCGCGCCCTTGGTCTTGTATCTCCAGGTCTTATTGTCTAGCGCCTTCAACGTACCGCCGATGAGAAGCACGCGCCGTTTGTCGGGCTTTCGCACCAAGTCGCAGGCGGGTGTAAGCACGACCAGGATGTCGGGCTGGTCCTCCGGCGCTTCAGCAGGTGCCGCGGGGTCGAGCCTCGACCGGCGGACAAGCACGTCACCGAAGCTCACCGGCATGCCGGCGGTGTTGCCCGCTACCTTCAACCGCTCGGGGTTTTGCCACAACGACCGTGCGACGAGATCCTGCAGATCGGAAGAGCCGGCGATATAGGGCGTGGGATATTTCTCCGGATCAAGGGCGCTGAGCTCTTGCGCCGCAGCGATCGTGGGAACATGACCTTCAATTTCGTGCTGGAGAATGCGGTCGAACACGTCCAGCATGTAACTGCCAATCGGCTGCCCCTCGACGTCGAGCAGAACCTCTCGAATCTTGCTGTAGTCGGATAGGTCGAGCCGCCGCATCAGCTTCATGAACTCGCTCGCAGCGCCCCCGAGACCCGACTCCCACGCTGCGAGGAACGCCGCGACGCGCACCGCGTCAGCATGGTGCGTCGCGAGGCGTTCGAGGACCGTCTCGACCGTCGATCCTTCGAGCAGGTCCTGCTTTCGGTACACCCGGAACAGCGCGCCGACCATCTTCGCGTCATCGCGAAACCGCTCCTTCTTGTCCTGCAGGCGGGGGCTCCGCGACATCAGCACTACGGCAGGAGGCGCGTTCTCGCGGCCCGCCATCAGTTCGCCGAGCCTGTGGATGGACTTGTCGACGTCGAAATCCTGCTGGGCGGCCCCGAGGAACAGGTCCGCGAAGATGATGCTGCACTCGTGCGCGTCATCTGGAAGATTGCGGCCGGCGGTTTTCACCTGTATTCCGGTGACGGACAGCCGGTCCCTGAGTTTCACCAGAAAATCCCGGTCCGCCGCTCGATCTCGCTCATAACCTCCGAACAAGGTGTTCCATAGATCGGGGCGGAGCTTTTCCCGCAACCCGTACATCGCCTTCACGAAGTCGTCCGAGGCCCGAAGCTCGTTTGCATCCTTCTCGTGGTATTCGGGGAAAGCCTCCACGACGACGTCCAGATCCGTAATGACATCGTCCATGAAGATCGTCCACGCTTCCTCATCCATCGCCAGGTCGGCGGCGATAGGAACGTCGTCGAAAGCGTCGTCGACGATGAGGGCCCATTCGAAGCCTGTGCTCTTCAGAATGTCGGACACCGCGCTCATCGGACCACCGCAGCGTCGGGAAGTTCGAGTACGAACTCGTGCAGCCGGCCCGTCTGCTTGTCGGGTTTGTCGGACAGCGTCAACCGCCCGTTGAGGTCGCTCGCGTTCGATGCGGCGATGTAGAGGCCTAGGCCCCGACGCTTAGACTTTTCCTTGAGCGACCAGTAGGCGCGGAAGATCCTCTCGCGGTGATCGGGGGCGATGCCGCGGCCGTTATCCGAGAACCGGATGGTCAGCGGGGCCGTTTCGATGTGAACATCGATCGCCGGACGGTAGCTCGCCTCCCGGTCGGCGCGGAGCTTCATCCAGTAGATGGAATTCGAGAGCAGATTTTCGAGTATCTGCACCATCATCCCCTTCACGAGCTTCACGTGGAGGGGGCCCTTCGGCGCCTTTATTCTCATGTCGATACTGTGGCGCGCGAATTGCGGGCCGTGACCCTCCTTCAGATCCTCCACGAGCCGTACGAGGTCGAAGGTCTCAGCGCGCTGCCGACCGGGAACGCTAGCCTCGTCGAGCACGCGCAGACGCTTTGACACGCTCTTAATCTCGGCGCGAAGCGTGTCGAGCCGCGCCTTCACCTCCTGCGGCAGATCCTTCCCGCGCAATCCTTCGAGCGACGCGAGCGCGCTTTCTGTCGACCGAGCGAGCTCATGCGCCACCATCTCGACGAGGAGACCGACGCCCGCCATCTGCACCATCTGCCTGCTGTCGGCTTCGACCTCTTCGATGCGTTGTTGTGCTCTCGTCGAGAGCTCGTGGAATTCGCGAAGCGAATGCTCTAGATGTGAGCTTTCTATAGGTTGTCCATCCGGACGAGACCGAGGAAAGTGGAGTTGCGAAGCTTCACCTATTCCCGGAGGTCCGGATGAACATCCATAAGAATGCCCGTTTGACGCCGAGCGGTCGAGCGGAATTGGCGCGGATGGTCCTGGAAGGCGGCCAATCGATTGCGCAAGTCGCAAAGGCTTTTCACGTTTGCGCCAAGACCGCCCGCAAATGGACGGAGCGGTTCCGGCAGGCGGGCGCGGAAGGGATGGCCGATCGTTCGTCGCGCCCGCGCCGGCTGCGCAAGTCCACGCCGCAAGCCGCGATCGATGAAATCATCACGCTGCGCCGCCAGCGCTTCACCGGAAAGCATATCGCCAAAGTCGCGGGCGTCAGCGCGGCGACAGTGAGCCGCGTTCTCAACCGCGTCGGCTTGAGCCGCATGCGCGACCTCGAGCCGGCCGAGCCGGTCAAACGTTACGAGCGCCAGAACCCCGGCGAGATGATCCACATCGACATCAAGAAACTCGGGCGCTTCGAACGCGTCGGCCACCGCATCACCGGCGACCGAACGGGCCAGAGCAGCAGCCGCGGCGTCGGCTGGGAATTCGTCCATGTCTGCGTCGACGACGCCTCTCGCATCGCCTTCACACAGATCAAGCCTGACGAAAAAGCCGTCAGCGCCGTCGACTTTCTGAAGGCGGCGATCGCCTACTACAAGAGCCTCGGCGTCACCGTCGCCCGCGTCATGACCGACAACGGCTCCTGCTACAAATCACATGCTTTCGCCAAAGCCTGCAAGCGCTTGCGTCTCAAGCACATTCGCACAAAGCCCTACACGCCCAAGACAAACGGCAAGGCCGAGCGGTTCATCCAGACCGCCTTGCGCGAATGGGCCTATGCAACAGCCTATGCGTCATCAAACCAACGCGCCGACGAGCTGCCCGTCTGGATGCACAGATACAACTGGCATCGCCCCCATGGCGGGATAAAATACCAAACGCCAATCAGTCGCCTCGGCATCACCGAGGACAACCTGTTGAGGCTCCACAGCTAGATCGGTGAATATCTCCATGCCTTCGCGCGGAACAAATTTCCGCAGCTTGCCGAGCGCAGCCTTCGCCCTGCCTTCGAGTCCGACGATCTCCTTCTTGACGTCGCCAAGATCCTCCACTCGCTTGCGGTAACGCAGATCGACGTCTTTGAAAAAGCTCCACAGTCTTTCGGTGACGGCGTCGTGCAGCACCTCCTCGAAAACCTTCGACTCCGGCGTCTCCCGCAAACCTTCGCGATTCGTCTGGTCGACCAGTTCCGGATTCCTAGCCCGAGAGATTCGGACGTGTCCGATAAATTGATTCTTGTTCAGCACATATCCGGTGCGGCCGAGCGCGACCGCATCGAGGCCGAGCCAGTCGTCCTCTTGGTCTCCGTATGGGAAGACCCTGAAGCCGTCGCGGAAGAGCATGATGCTCGACCACTTCTTCACAAGCGCGCGCACCGCAGCCTGGTTTCCGATCGCGTCGATCTTGGCCAGATATCGGCGGTTGAACCAGTAGATCTCGAAAGCGAAGTCTCCGACCGCAGTCAGCGCGCTTTCCGGCAGCTGGTTGTCCGTTCCCGCCAGCAGCCCCTCGAGATCTGGCCGCGTCAGCGTCAACGCGTCGGTCTCGCGCGGATGCTCGAAGCTCCCGAGCTTGTTAGCGACCATCCTTAGTTCGAGCGTGGGCTCCCCAGCCTTGACCGAGTAAGTTCCGGTGAGACTCGCGTGCGCGCTCTCGACGAGTGCCGGGTCGAGCCATGGAATGGGGATGCGCTCGCCGTTCCAGTGCAGCGCGACACGCGGCCTCGCCTTCGGATCAAGGAAGGGGTCGGTCAAACGCGCGAAGTCGTAGTCTGCGAACTTTCGCACACGCTTCTCGGTCCAGTCCTCAAGCAACCCGCCGATCGTAAGCTTCGTGCCGTGCCATCCCTTCTTTTCCTTGCTGGGGCCCCTGGTCGGCTCGATGGCGACGTCCTCGATCATCGCGTCGAGGTTCTCGAACATGCGCCAGTCGATTTCCAGAAGGTTCAGATGGGCGTCTTCCGCGCGCGCTGTCTGCATCCTCAATCGCTCGCCGAGCCTCATCGCGGAAAGCCGGCCGATTCCCTTCTCTCCCAGAGGCGTCTTCGAGCCACCCTGCGTCAGGATCCGATCAACTTCCCGTTTGCGCGCGGGCGTCCCGATCGTGAGGAAATTTGCTCTGATTTCGGAAAGAGACATGCCGCTGCCGGTATCGGAAATCTCGATAGAGTTGTGTTGGTCGTAGCAGGCATCGAGGCGCTTCACGAAGTCGTCCAGATCTTGGGACAGTTCGACCGCCGCATTGAACTTCGAGACCGACTCGTTGCCGGCTGAGGGATCTAGCTTTCCGGCTACCTGTCTGATCAAATCGGCAAGTTGTTCCGCCTGCTCAGCCTTGGAGGCTTTCTCCTCGCCGAGGGACTGCGCCCTCTCGCGGATGCGGAGATAATCGTTCCTCCGTAGGACAACCAGGAAACGGACGTCCGCTCCGGTGCGCGAGCCGGCATCGAACGCGTTTTTGATGAGCTCATAGAACGCGATGATGTCCGAGCTGATAAGCTCGGAGCCCAGCTCCAGCACCGTCCTAGCGTTGACCCGAAATACCAATCCATACCCCCGCTTTGTAAAGAGCTGCTTGAGTCCGCCACTGGCCTGAACAGCTTCAGGGGTTGATCGATAAGCGGCAGAAAGCTCTCTCGTTCCTAAACGCGGCGCCCAGCCACGTCCTTGGCGTCTACTATCACCGCAAACGAAGATCGTATGTCCTCGCGTTCACGAGGTGGCTCGCCCTCAATACGCCTCGCGAGGGTTACCCGAATCGTCGGGTGGAGCCTGAACACAAGAAGGGTGGGCCATGGGGGATCATAACGAAATTATTGTAAGGGTGAATACCTCGAAACTACGTCACGCCGTGGCGGTGGCGGAAGACGGTTGGAACGGGAAAATCCGCTGTTTTAGCGAAGATCGGCTCTACCCAGGAATCGGTCAGGAAGCTGTTTCGTAGGCTTTCGGGGAAGGACGCAAAGCCGATCTTCTGTTACGAGGCCGTGCCGGCTGTCAGCAGCGTCTGCATTGCAGCTGGACACAGGAGTGGTGCCGTAAGCCGAGATTGCTATCGTCGCTGCGTCGACTCGGACATCGGCCCCCCAGAGTGCTGGCTTGTCGTCGAATGCGACAGCCCACTCTTCGTCAAAGAGCCGATAAGCGATTGATAGTCTGAGGCGTTTTTAGCCATGCGACACGGCGGCGCGCGCGCGAAGGCATGGATACTCCTTTCTGCTTAGAGAGTTAGAGGGCCGCGCTTGGCGCACTGACGGGAAAGAGGGTGAGAGAGAGGCTTTCGTCCGCCCGTCGCGGAGTTTTGGGACATGTCGAAGATCGTATTGACGGCAGTGCGGGACATTGCGCTCGACAAGCTTGTGGCGTCGGACGCGAATGTGCGTCGGATCAAGGCGGGGGTGAGCGTCGAGGATTTGGCGGAAGACATCGCCCGGCGGGGATTGCTGCAGTCGCTGAGCGTGCGGCCCGTGCTGGACACCGAGGAACTGGAAACCGGAAAATACGCGGTGAGCGCCGGCGGGCGTCGGCTCGCCGCGCTGAAACTTCTTGTGAAGCAGAAGCGTTTGGCGAAGAGCGCGCCGGTTCCCTGCATCGTGAAGACCGAGGGGATCGAGGAGGAGGACTCGCTCGCCGAGAACACGATGCGCGAGGCGCTGCACCCGCTCGATCAGTTCCGGGCGTTCAAGAGCCTGCATGATCAGGGCGTCACGATCGACGAAATCGCCGCGCGGTTTTTCGTCGGCGCGCAGGTGGTGCGTCAGAGACTGAAGCTTGCCGCGGCGAGCGAGAAGCTTCTCGAGCTCTATGTCGCCCAGGAATTGAGCCTCGAACAGCTGATGGCCTTTTGCGTCACCGACGATCATGCGCGCCAGGAGCAGGTATGGGAGGGGTTGAGCCGGTCCTATAATAAGGAGCCCTATACGATCCGGCGCATGCTGACCGAGGGCGCGGTGAAGGCGGGCGACAAGCGCGCCGTTTTCGTCGGCGTCGAGGCCTATGAGGCCGCCGGCGGCGTCATTCTGCGCGATCTCTTCGTCCACGACCATGGCGGTTGGCTGCAGGATGTGGCGCTGCTCGATCGACTCGCGCGCGAGAAACTTGGGCAGGCAGCCGACGGCCTGCGCACGGAGGGGTGGAAATGGTCCGAGATCACGATCGATTTTCCCTATGGCCATACGAATGGATTGCGGCGGCTGCCGGCGAGCTATGCGCCTGTCTCCGAAGCAGAGCAGACTCGTTATGACGCGGCGCTTGCCGAATATAACGCCCTGTCGGACGAACACGAGGGCGCCGACGATCTTCCCGAGGAGGTCGACCACAGGATGGCCGAACTCGAAAAGGAGATCGCGGCGGTCGATGAGCGGCCGGCGATCTATGATCCCGCCGAAATCCCCCGCGCCGGAATTTTCGTCAGCATCGATCACGCCGGCGCCTTGAAGGTCGAGCGCGGTTTTGTTCGCCCCGAAGACGAGGCGGCAGCCGAATCTTCGGAAATCCCCGCTGTCTCGGGATCGGCGGACGCGACAAAGCTCTCGGACGGTGCTGCGGTCGGTAATGCCGACGGGGGAGAGACGGCAGGCTCCTCGTCCGCGTCGTCATCTTCGATCACCGACGACGAGACGGAGGCTTCGTCGAAACTGTCCGATCGACTCTCGAGCGAACTCACCGCGCATCGCACTCTCGCACTGCGCGTTGCCCTGACCAATGATCCCGATGCGGCGTTTCTGGCGGCGACCCACACCTTGGCTCTGAAGGCCTTCTATGGTTCGGGCCATTTCGACGGCTGCATCGAGATCGAGACCAAAAGCGCGTTTCTCGGTTCCTACGCGCCGGGTCTTGCCGATACCGCCATTGCACGGGCGAATGACGAAGCCAACGGACGTTGGCAATTGCGCCTGCCGAAGAGATCGCAGGATCTTTGGGACTGGCTGGTGAAAGCGGATCGTGACGCGACCGCCGAGCTCTTCGCCTATTGCGTCGGACAGAGCGTCAATGCGCTTCGGCTTCCGCATGAACGCCGATCGCGCGCGCTGGAACATGCGGATCGTCTCGCGGAACATCTCGGGCTCGATATGAGCGCTCATTGGACCCCGACAGTCGAAAGCTATTGCGGCAAGGTGACCAAGGCGCGGATTCTCGCCGCCGTGCGTGAGGCGAAGGGCGAGGCGACCGCGCAGATGATCGATCATTTGAAGAAAGGCGACATGGCGGTTGAGGCCGAGCGGCTGCTGCAGGGAACGGGTTGGCTGCCGGAGCCTCTGCGCACCGCGTCGCTCGACGTGGTGGCCGATGCGGAAATCTTTGAAGCGGCCGAGGTCGAAGCCCTGCCGAATTTCCTCATGGACGACGAGGGCGATGCGCCGATCGACCCCGAGGAGGACAAACCACACGTGGTGGCCGCCGAATAATTTTCCGGCGCGGGATGGCGATGGCCGTCCCGTATCCGCTTTCCCAATCACGTCCAACCAAAGAGCCCGGCCATTGCGCCGGGCTTTCACTTTTCTGGAGCTACGCCATGACCGATACACAGTCAGCACATACCCCGGCTTGCGACTTCACCGCCTATGATCAGAAAAACCGCGAGCACGCACGCATCGCGGAAGCATTGCTCACATCCAACAAGGCCGCCCTGTTCGACGCGCTTGCGACGGCGGGAATCGAGATCGTCACCGTGGTCTTCGACGGCTATGGCGCGGGCAGCTCGAAAAAATTGAAGCCCGGGCTGGTGACCAGATTATCGCGTTGCCATCGGGTGAGATCGAGATTGCGCGCCATGTCTGCGGCACACCCAATATCGAACGCCAGACTCAACCGATCAGCATCGCCATCGAAACGCTGGCCTATGATTTCCTCGGCCAAACCCACGGCGGCTGGGAAAATAGCGATGGCGCCTATGGCGACTTCACCTTCGATGTCGCCGAGCGAACGATCACGCTCGACTACAACGAGCGGCACATGGAGTCCGACTATTCCCAGCACGTATTTTGACGAGGCGACAATGGGACATTGCTATCATCACGCGCTCTCTTCGGCGAAGAAATGGGGCGGGACGGCGGACGACTGTCTCGCCCTGCACCAGTGGTTCGATGAATCTAAGGCCATCACAGCCGACTTTCGGCATCGCGCGCTACGCCATCACGCGGAGGGCATCTTCATGCTGGAGCGCTTTTTCGGACCGACAATCACCATTTCCACGGGCCGCGTCGTGCCGGTGCGATTGATAGGCGAGCAGCACGTAATCGAAGATCTCGGATTTATCCCGAGCTTCGCGGATTGGGTGCGGTGCATCCGGCCCGAGCCCTGGATGGGCCGGGCCCAGCCGATTCATCGCAGCGTCGATCCGTTCACTGTTGCCAGCTGATCGATCTTTCCAACGTCAACCTAACCAACAGCTCGGCCATCGCGCCGGGCTTTTGCATTTCTGGAGACCGCACATGGCCGATTATTGTTCCCCCATGGTCGTTCAACCGACCATCCCAAACGCCGACATGACAGCGCTCGAACGACTGCTGTTGACGCATATCTTCGAGAGCGAGCCGGACGGCGACGGGCTCTATTTCTACGCGGAGACGTCCCCGAACAATCAATTCCAGTTGCGGATGGAAGCGCTCCGCGCCGCGCTTGCGGCGGCGGGGGGCGTCGCCAGCGAGGCTGCCAACTTCGTGCGCGACCAACTGAACGACGTGGGCGACGACGAGGCGTACGTCGAGATCGACCTCAGCCAAACATCGTTCGAGGTCATTTTCCAAGATATTATCAAGCGCTCGAAGACGCTGGATCACGTCGCCATCGTCACGTCTTTCACTTGCACGAAAATGCGGCCGGACGGGTTTGGCGGCATGGCCGTGCTCGTTACCGCAGATGCGATCAAGGGCAAGAGCACCGAGGATATTCTCGGCGATTTTTTGGACGAGGCCGAGCATGGTCCGCTCGCGACAGTTCCGGGATTTGGCGCCCATGTCTTGCTCCGCCTCGAGGAAAAGAGCGTCCGCGCTCAGATCGCGCAACTCATCGAGGCGGACGAGACGCTTACGCTCGCCGTCGACGCGGTGACGGACGCCGACATTCGCACTGGTTGCCTTCTTGTCGCCGAGCGAACCGATCTGACCCAAGAGCGTGGTTTCGCTGTTTTTAAGGCGGCTCTGGCCGCCATCCACGAAGCCGAGCAGCGGCTCGTTCCGGTTCGGTGATCGTCGGCGTGTCTTGCGAAAGCTGACGCCACTGAGATGACGGAACACGCCGGCGACAACGTCAGCAGGAGTCTCTCAGTCTCTCGCTTCAGCAACCCCAGTCCGCCCTCACCGGCGGGCTCTTTTTATTTCAAGGAGACGACCATGTTCGATTGGTATCGACCCTGCCCCTATGACGACGAGCAGAAGAAACAGTTTCATCGAAATGCCCGCACCAAGCTCAAAGCGCTCGCAAAAGAGCTGAGGTTCGACTCAGCGTCTTTCGAAATTCGTTCCAATGTTGGCGGAATCGCCGTCAGCGGTGAAATCACACTGCATCATGACGCCGTCTACATCCAGGTCTGTCAGCCCGCGATCGGCGCCGACAGCGGCGTGCTGATCCGCAGCTGCGAAGGCCGGCGCGATTACACGGGCGGCCGCAATCATTTCGCGCCGCTGTCGCTGCTCGATGATCTCAAGACCTTGGCCGAATATGTGCGCGCCGTGATGAGTGGTGACCTTTCGAACATCAGCCGGCTGTTCGGTCCCCTCGCCGTGAGGCGGTCAGCGTTCGGGTGATGGGAGAAAGAGCAAGGGGGCTTTGCCGGGAGGGCGAGCCCGGGAGGCGTGAAGAGAGAGCGTCCCGGGCTGGTTCGCCACCCCCGGAGACAATTAATGAGCCCGATCCTCGCCGCCGCCCTTCCCGCACAACATCAAGCTGAACTTTCCTTCGCGACCGACGACAAGCCGCACGCGCTGATGATGGCGGCGCAGGCGCTTGTCGCCCATCTCGCCAAGGGCCGCGTCATCGACGCCGCGATCCTTCGATCGGCGATGGAAAGCGCCTTTGGCGCGAGCGACGCCGAGGGCGCCTGGATCTGGAAGGACGCCTATGAGGCGATCGAGGCGACGCAGGTGCTGTTCCTGCGCCGCTATGGTCCGGCGATTTTTGCGCGCGCCAATAATGAGCCCTCCCGGGTGCTCGCGATGCTGGCGAAAATCTGCAGGTTGCTGCCGACGCAAACGCGGCGCTCGGAAGAGAGCCATGCGCTGCAACAATTCTCGACGCCGCTGGAGTATGGCTATGTGGCGAGTCTCGCGGCAGGGATCGGCGCCGGCGACATTGTGCTGGAGCCCTCCGCCGGCACGGGAATGCTGGCGATCTTCGCCGAGCTTGCGGGAGCGGGGCTCATCCTCAACGAATGGGCCGAGACCAGGGCCGATCTTCTCAAGTTGCTGTTTCCGGGCGCGTCGCTGAGCCGCTTCGATGGCGCCCAGCTTCACGATCGCCTCGACGCCGGGCTCGTCCCGAGCGTCGTGCTGATGAACCCGCCGTTTTCGTCATCGCCGCTGATCGAAGGACGTCACGCGGCAGCGACCTTCGAGCATATTCGCGCGAGTCTGACGCGGTTGCAGCCGGGCGGCCGACTCGTCGCCATCACCGGCGAGAGTTTTTCGCCAACCTCCAACGCCTGGCGCTCTGGCTTCGAGCGCCTGCAGGAACAGGGGCGGCTAATTTTCACCGCAGCGCTGGCGCGCGGATTTTTCGCGCGCCATGGCACCAGCGTCGAGAGCCGTCTGACCATCTTCGACAAGACGGCGGCGGAAAACCCCAAGCAATTTCGCGATGGCTTCGGCCCCATCGCGACCCTCGAAGAATTGCTTCAACTCGTGCGGTGTGAAGTTCCCCCGCGACCGGCGCTCGTTGCGATGCCAAGGTCGGGTGGTGCAACGCTTCTTCCTACGAAAGCCGCCGCCAATTTCCCCCAAAGATCATCCGCGCCGATCGATCTTCGCCGTTCGTCGCCGCTGTTGCCGGTCAGAGCGCCCAAACGATCTACTCTAGGCGCGCATTTTGGCGCTGCGCAGCGACCGGCGCCGATTCTTACTGGCGCGCATGCCGAGATCGTCGAACTCGCCTACGAGACCCGCGACTGGAAAGCGCCGCAGGGCGGATCGCTTAGCGCCGGGCTCTATGAGCCCTACTCTGTGCAATCAATTGTAATCGAGGGCGCGAGGCCGCATCCGACGACGCTGGTGCAATCCGCCGCCATGGCGTCCGTCGCGCCCCCCAAACCCTCCTATCGCCCACATCTGCCGAAAGCCGTCATCGAGTTGGGATCGCTGTCTGACGCGCAGCTCGAGAGCGTCATCTACGCCGGCGAAGCGCATGGCGGACATCTCGCCGGCTCTTTCCTCGTCAACGAGATTTTTGATAGCGTCGCCGCCGCGCCTGACGCTGCCGAAAATGCGGTACGCTTTCGCCGGGGCTTTTATCTTGGCGACGGCACGGGCGCCGGCAAGGGCCGCCAGGTCGCTGGCGTCGTGTTGGACAATTGGCTCAAAGGTCGCCGTAAGGCGTTGTGGATTTCTAAATCCGACAAGCTGCTCGAAGATGCGCAGCGCGATTGGGCGGCGCTGGGGCAGGAAAAGCTTCAAGTCGTATCGTTGTCGCGCTTCAAGCAAGGTGCGCCGATCCGGCTGGCTGAGGGAATCCTGTTCACGACTTACGCCACCCTGCGCTCCGACGAGCGGCAGGGCCGCGACGGCGCCCTGAAGGCGTCCCGCCTGAAGCAGATCATCGACTGGCTTGGCGAGGATTTTGACGGCGTGATCGTTTTCGACGAGGCGCACGCCATGGCCAACGCCGTGGGCGACAAGGGCGGGCGCGGTGAAAAGACCGCCTCGCAGCAGGGACGCGCGGGCCTGCGTCTGCAAAACGCCCTGCCCGACGCCCGCGTCCTCTATGTCTCGGCGACGGGGGCGACGACGGTCGCCAATCTCGCCTATGCGGCTCGGCTCGGCCTTTGGGGCTCGACCGATATGCCCTTCGCGACCCGGCAGGATTTTGTCGGCGCTATGGAGGCGGGCGGCATCGCGGCGATGGAGGTGCTCGCGAGAGACCTGAAAGCTCTCGGCCTCTATGCGTCCCGCGCCCTCTCCTACGCTGGCGTCGAAGTCGAGATGCTGGAACATCGACTCTCCGAAGAGCAAATCCGCATCTACGACTCTTACGCCTCGGCCTTCGAAATCATTCACAACAATCTCACCGCCGCTCTGGAAGCGGCCAATATCACCGGCGAGGGTGGCAGGGCTTATAACCGCAACGCCAAATCCGCCGCGCGTTCAGCCTTTGAGAGCAACAAGCAGCGTTTCTTCAATCATCTAATTACCGCGATGAAGGTTCCAAGCCTCATCTCATCGATTGAACGGAATTTGGAGGCGGGCCACGTCGCCGTGATTCAGATCGTCTCCACCAGCGAAGCGCTGATGGAGCGCCGCCTCGTCGAAATCCCCACATCCGAATGGAGCGATTTATCCTGCGACTGTTCTCCCCGCGAGTATGTACTTGATTACCTCGCCCATTCCTTCCCGACCCAGCTTTACGAGGTCTATTCCGACGAGAACGGCGACCTGCAATCGCGGCCCGTCGTCGACGAGAACGGCCAGCCCGTGCATTCCCGCGAGGCGATGGAGCGGCGTCGTCGGCTGATCGAACATCTCGCGGCGCTCCCCGCCGTGCAGGGCGCGCTCGACCAGATCGTCCACCGTTTTGGGACCGAGATGGTCGCCGAGGTGACAGGCCGCTCGCGCCGCATCGTCAGAAAGACCAATGCCGACGGCTCAGATCGGCTGTGTGTCGAAAACCGCCCCGCCTCGGCCAATCTCGGCGAGACGCAGGCTTTTATGGATGATGAGAAGCGCGTCCTCGTCTTTTCCGACGCCGGCGGCACCGGCCGCTCCTATCACGCCGAGCGCAGCGCCAAGAACCAGCGGCTTCGCGTCCATTATCTTTTGGAGCCCGGCTGGAAGGCGGACAACGCCATTCAGGGCCTGGGGCGCACGAACCGCACCAATCAGGCGCAGCCGCCCTTGTTCCGGCCCGTCGCCACTGACGTGAAGGGCGAGAAGCGCTTTCTTTCGACCATCGCCCGCCGGCTCGATACGCTCGGCGCCATCACGCGCGGCCAGCGTCAGACCGGGGGACAGGGGCTGTTCCGGCCCGAGGACAATCTCGAATCGCCTTACGGCCGCACAGCGTTGCGCCAGCTCTATCAGCTGCTTTATTCCGGCAAGGTCGAAGGCTGCTCCCTGACGAGATTTCAGGAGGCGACTGGGCTCGACATTACGGATCAGGACGGCAGCCTGCGAGAGGAGCTTCCGTCGATCTCGACCTTCCTCAATCGCATCCTTGCATTGCCGATCGCTCTGCAGAATCGCCTTTTCGAAGTGTTCGAGGGCTTGATGGAGGCGTCAATCGAAGCCGCCGTCCAGGCCGGCATTTTCGATGTCGGCGTCGAGACGCTGACGGCCGAGAGTCTCGTCGTCACAAACCGTCAGATCATCGCCGCTCATGAAAAGAGCGGCGCGCAGACGTCGCTGCTCACCATCCTGCGTAAGGACAAGACCAGGGTCACGACGCTGGTCGAGGCTTTTGAATTCGCGACCGCCTCGCAGAAATCCCGCCTGATGATCAATGACCAGTCGGGCCGCGCCGCCGTTAAATTGCTGGCCCCTGGATTGATGCAGGACGACGGATCGGTCCAGCCGCGCGTCCGGCTGCTGCGCCCCGTGCATCGCGACCTGATCAGCGTCGAGGCCCTGGAACGCTCGCATTGGCGCGACGCCACCACGGAAGAATTCGAGCAAGCGTGGAAGGCTGAAGTCGCTGCGCTTTCGGAGTTCACCGAGAGCACGTTCCATATCGTCACGGGTCTACTGCTGCCGGTGTGGAATCGACTGCCCGACGAGACGGCTCGAGTCTATCGCCTGCAGACCGACGAGGGCGAACGGATCATTGGCCGGCTTGTCTCTCCGGCCAGCGCCGCGATTCTCGGCGAAGCCTTGGGCGCCGAGGCCCCTGCCCTCGCGCCAAACGCGGCGATCGCCGCGGTCATGCAGGATGGCGCCGGCCTCGTTCTCGCCGAGGGATTGGTCGTCAGACGCTCGCTGGTGATGAACCGCCAACGGCTCGAACTCGTCGGATTTTCCGATCATCTCGTCGACCGCCTGAAGGCGCTTGGCTTCGTTTCGGAAATCATCGCCTGGAAGCTGCGGCTGTTCGTGCCGCTCGGCGACGAGGCGGCGCAAATCGTCGAGAAACTCTTCGAGCTTTACCCCCTGCTCCGCGTCGCCCCGTCGACGCGCGTGAATTCTTGAGTGGGAGGCGACGATGGAAAGTCCTGCTCGCACTCTGTCGTGCGGCCTCGCCGAACACGTCGAGGCCGTCTGCAAACATTATCTCTCCAACGGCCGCCGCTCCGGCAACTACTGGATCGTCGGCGATGTGAACAATCACGCCGGCCGCAGCCTTTACGTGCGGCTCAAAGGCCCGCTCTCCGGCAAGGGCGCGCGCGGCAAATGGATCGACGGCGCGACGGGAGAACATGGCGATCTGCTCGATCTCATCGCCGCGCGCGAAGGTTTGGGCTCGTTCAAGGATACGCTCGACGAGGCGCGGCGCTTTTTGAGGGCGCCGCGAGAGTCTCCGCCGGAATTGCACGACGGGCGATCGTCGGAGTGCGACACGATCACGCTGGCGCGAAAAATCTGGGCGGCGTCGCAGCCGATTGCCGGCACGCCGGCCGAGGCCTATCTGCGCGCGCGCAAAATCACGGCCGACCTGGACCCTGCGTCCCTGCGCTATCACCCCTCGCTGTTCTATCGGGAATATCCCCGCGCGCCGTCGCGAAGATTGCCGGCGCTGGTCGCCGCCGTCACTGATCATCGCGGCCAGATCACCGGCGTGCATCGCACTTTTCTCGACCCGACGCGCAAGGACAAGGCGCGCGTTTTGTCACCGCGTCGTTCGCTCGGCGCCATTCTCGGGCATGGCGTTCGCTTTGGGAAGATCGATGATCTCGTGCTCGTCGGCGAAGGAATCGAGACCGTTCTCTCGCTCAAGAGCGCCCTGCCCGAATTGCCCATGGTGGCCGCGCTCTCCGCCGGGCATCTCGCGGCCTGGAAGTTTCCGTCCAGTCTGCGCCGCCTTGTCATCGCTTGCGACAATGACGACGCCGGACGGCGCGCGGCGCGGCGTTTGAAGGAGCGAGCCGAGGCAGAAAATGTTGACGCGAGAATGATCTGCTCTCTGCGCGCCGATTTCAACAGCGATTTGCGCGCCACCCCATGCGGGGCAGCGCTATTACGAATCGTACGTTTGCTGGGAGTCGATCTTGATCAATGATGACTGCGATCCTAGGCATTATTCGGGGCGTCTAGCGATCGCGCTCGTCAATTCTTCGTCGCATCCCGTCGCAAGGAATCGTGGACCGGAAACGCAATAGTCGCGGGCTTCTTCTCTCTGAATGCAAAAATGAGGCAGTTTTTGCGTTATGATTGCACTGGCACGAAAGTGTTTACCTTGTCGGCAAGAAACATTGAGCCAACCCGTTCGCGGTGAGCGGCGACAGCACCCCCGACGGCGGGCAGCAGCTCGTTCATCGCCCTGCGGTAGTCGTCGAGTTCGATGGGCGACCCTGAAATCGCAGGATCAATACGAACTACGTTCTGCGGCCCCAGCAGCAGGCGGGCCTGATTTGTCGCGGCGAGCGACTGGGCGTGCATGGCGGCGCCGATGACCTTTCGCCAATGCAGGAAGCCCCCGCCGGCCATTGGGCGCGTCACGTAGAAAGGATCATGTCCGCACCCGATGCTGAGCACCTTGATGCGCTCGCGTGGCACGTCGTAGGCGACCAACGCTTCGATGACGGCAAGCATGATCGGGTTGTTTGCCCATATGCCACCATCGATCAGCCGATATCCACCGGTGTCGAGGGCGCGGTAGATCGTCGGCGCCGCCGATGTCGCCAGAGCGATGTCCACCATCTTGCGCCGCCAGTCCTGCTCGTAATCGGCATGATGCCGCGTCTTGAAGAGGAACACCTCGCTGAAGCGGCCATCGAACGAGGGGATGACGTGTCGAACCTTGGATTCGCTGAGCAGCTTCTCTCCGAGAAATTCCTGAAGAACGCGCTCCAACGCATGCCTGTTATAGCGAAAGAAGGCCGCGTTCAAAAAGTTGTTGCGAACGAACTTCCAGAGGCGCCCAAGGCGATTGTCCCACACCGGCGGGAAAATCTGGGGTCCGCGATGCATATAGAGGTCCCGGATCTCTCGGGCTGTCTTTCCGGCCCCGAGACCGAGCGCCAGAATTCCGCCGGTCGAAGTGCCGGCGACGAGATCGAAGTGATCGACGATAGAAGCGTCGGCGCCGAGGGTCGCCTCAAAATCCGCAAGCACTCCGGCAGGGAACAGCCCGCGGATGCCACCTCCATCGATAGAGAGGATGCGAAAGTCCCGGTCTGCCGGCCAATTCTGTGGAACCCGACGCGAAGGGATCGATCCTGCGGATCTCGGCAGGACAGGTTGCTCGTAGGACATTCGCCGCTCCTTGTCGGATGGTTGCCGCCCCCGGCCCACTCGCCGCTATGCAGCCACCCTTCGTAATAGAAGAGCCATTCGCAGGCCCAAGGGATGATGGTTTCCGCGATGAACCGGTCGGAAAACCACTCGTCGTCGCGGGGATCGTAAAGACACAGAGAAAACCCGACGCCGTCTTCATCGACATAGACATGCGGCGGTCTTTCCCCGGCACAGCGCGAATCGAGATGCAGTTGGGGGCTCGCCACGCGCACGGTCACCCGAGCGTTCATGATGGTGCAGGTCTCAAAATATCTGCGCGGGTAGTACAGGATGCTCAAACGGTAGGCGCGCGCGATCGGGACCACCGTCCCCTCCCATGCGCCCACGAAGCCACCGTCGAAAAGGAGACGGAAATCCGGGAAATCCCGGCGAATCTGCCTATCCTGTTCGACGACGGAAAGCGGACGCACCTCAGTCCCCGAAGAAGGTGTGCGTTGGAGTCGGATTGGCGGCCGCGGGAGCGATCAGCCCGCTGCTGGCGCCAACGACGCGCCCTGTCGCCGGAATGATGCGATTGCCGCCCGCCGGAGCGCTCGCCACGTATTCGTCGATGACCTTTCTTGCGGGACGTTCGCCGAATAGGCTTTCCAGAATCTTGCCCATCTCCGCCAGGCTGGGATTGCCGGTGCGAAGAATATGCATCTTGGCGACGAAATCGCGCAGATCGGAGATCATCAGATCCTGATCCGCGTGAGAAGCCGGCCAACGGTCGGTGAGGATGTCCTCGGCGCAGCGGGGGTTCACCTCATGGATGAGGCGTTGATACGCCTTCTCGGCTTCGAGTCGCGCCAACATACAGCGTCCCTGATGCTCGACCTCCTCGGACAAAGTGCGGGTCCGGTTCGCATTGTCCGCGATGAGTTTTGAGAGCAGGACCGAAGGCGGGCGGCGCAGCCCGGAACGGTCGCGGCGCGCGAAAAGGACGTTACGCCAGCGCTTTATCAGTTGCAGAGCGATCAGCGCGCGTGACTTGCGATAAGCCGGCTCTTGGTCGGGGACGGGCTCCGCGGGGGCCTTCGCGATGATCTTGCGGGAGTCGTACGCGAGTGACCTTTTCTCGAAAAAGGCCGCGAAGTCGCCGTCCTTGGGCGTCTTTTCCTTGAACCATTCGGCCAGCCCCCAAGGGTTCGCGAAGAGGCAGCAATCGTGAACCAACGGGTCCTCCGGCTTGCTATGGAAGATGGTGCTGACGCGCGGTGCCAGGCGCGGGACCAAAACGGCGGGCGTCAGGTCGATATGCATTCCGTCTTCGTAGGACACGCAGACGCATCGCGTATGGCGTAGGGTCTTGCCGTGGTAGCGCGACCCCTTTTCTCCGCGAATTGCGTCATGCAACGTGTCGAGGACGGCTTGAGGGCTCGAATTTTGCGGGATGTCCAAGTCGACAATGACGTCGATGTCGTACTCCTCCTTGTCGGATACGCGGGTGATGGTGGCGCCGATGGCCATGGACCCTTGCGGATACATGAGCTTCACGCGCCCGTGTAGCGGGCTGGCCTCGCGATCAATCCAGTCCTGCATGGTCTGGAATCTGGCGACGGCCTTGTCGTGTTCGGTTCTGGACAGCTGCACGCTGATCGCTATGTCGGCGAGCAGAACGTCGATGGGCTCGGACACGCCGAGCGCGTTGATGTTTTTCGGGCTGAAGTTCAAGATGTTAATCCTTTTGCATGGAGAAATTGCGCACGGAGCTTTTTCCTGCGACCATTCTCATGGCGTCCTGCACTCCATTGCTCCGTCCGCGTCCGTTTCGGACAATTTTTTTGTCCGAATGCTCGCCGGTGGGAGCATTCAAGGTCGAGGGCTAAACGCATGCGGGCCATCAATGACTGAAAGCGAAACTGACGGAGCTGACGAGGGCGCGACGGGCGACTCGTTGTCGCTCGACGAGATGCGGGCGGCGTTGCATGCGCTGACCTCCGTCGACCACAAGAAGCTATATATGATCGCGAGATCGTTCTCGGGCGGCACGGGGTTGCACCCGGGCGAGATCGTGACTGACGCGGTCGAGGCCGCCCTGACGACCCGTTCCTGTCCAAGGCATGTTACCGTCATGGCGTTTTTGGTGCAGACGATGCGAAGCCGCATCAACAATCATCGAAAGAAATGTCGGAGATCCATCATCAAGACACACGCTTCCTCGGGAGATTTCATTGAAAACCGAACTCCCCCCATCGTCGAATTGTTTCCGAGCGCGGAAACCATCCTGGCCGAACGGGACGAGAGCGAGAAGAAAACGCCAGACGCGGTCATCATCAATCAAATACATGATGCGCTGGACGATGATTACGAGGCACAGCTTCTTTTGGAAGGATGGGCAGACGGGATGAAGGGCGAGGCCTTGCGTGATCTGATCGGCGTCGACCAGAGGAAACTCGATTATCTCGCGAAAAAAACTCGCAGACTTGCCATGCGACTCTTCCCCGAGGGATGGCGACCATGAACAGCAAGAAAACAAATCCATCTTTGCCGCTGAAGCGCCTCGAAGAGGCGCTTGTCGATAGCATCCTGAATATGTCGGAAAGCGAACTCGACGCGGAAATGCGCGAGATGAACCTCGATCCGAAAGATGTTGCGGCTCGGACAAAGGCGGCCGTGGATCGCGGCGTCATTTCGGCCAACAAAGCCAGCCTCGTCCACGCGCGAACTCAGTTGGCCGGGGCGAAGTCGAGCTTGTCCGTTTCTGCGGCATCGAGGGATCGCGCTGGTGCGCTGGCGCGCTTCGAGAAGATGAAGGTCGGCGATACCGAACTCCCAAGTTCGATGATGATGGCAGCGCGAAAAGGCCAAGGACTTAGCGAGGAAGACATCGAAGGCGTCTTGGAGGATCTGGATGATTTAGAGAAACTCGAAAAGGGTGACGATCAGGGATGACCGCGGCAGAAAGTCTTCTGCAAGACCTCGGGATCGACGACCCGCGCGAGATCGATCTGGAAGCGATCGCTTGGCATTTGGGCGCGTTAGTGAAGCGGCGTCCGCTGGATGGTTGCGAGGCCCTGATCATCGGGAACCAGCGCAAGGCCGTCATATCCGTGAATAGCCGAAGCATTCCAACTCGGCAGCGGTTTTCGATAGCTCACGAAATAGGGCATTGGCATCATCACCGCGGACGCATGTTGTTTTGCAGTGGCCGCGATATCGACAATCCGACTTCTCCGCTCAGCCCGGAAAAGCAAGCTGACGACTTCGCTTCCGATCTCATCCTTCCGAACTATCTCTTTTTTCCGTTCGCGCGGAAGGTCAAAAAGCTGAACTTGAAGACCGGACGCGACTTGGCTGATCAGTTTGAGGCAAGTCTAACTGCCACTTTGAGCAAACTCGTATTGACGGATTATTTTCCGATCATGATAATTTGCCATTCGCAGACATCACGCAAATGGTTTCGACGCGCTCCATCCATAAAAAACTTCTGGTTTCCGAAGGAAGACCTGGACGCGGAAAGTCCGGCATTTGACCTCTTATTTCGTGGCGGCAGGGAAGACGCTATCCCCCGGAAAATCGGTGCCGATGCGTGGTTTGATTTCAGAGGCGCCGATCGCTACGAAGTTCAGGAGCAGTCGTTCTCCTTGCCCAACAATGAGATCCTGACATTGTTGATCCTTCCCGAAGACGCCATAGGGTGAGCCAGAGGTCAGTTATGCACTCGCCGGCCTAAGTCCCTTGAGCGGTACACGGCACTCAACTTCACTGAAGGGGCTATCTTGTTCGATCCATATGCCCTTAGTTGAATAATGACACCGATTTAGAGGTGCCATCAACATCGCCGACGACGATCTGCGCGCCATGTCGGCCGAAGCCTTCCGAAAAATGGCTGGAGCAGTTGCTGGAACGTGTCCGGTGCGTCCGGCGTCCCAACCTGGTTGGGCTCCGCAGGGCTCAACGCGGCTGAATTCATCCGCCTCGCCTATGCAGCGTCACGCACATAAATTTCGACGTGCAATCCGGCCGCCGCCGCCATGTTTACCAGGGCGTCCAGGCCAAACAGGTCGATCTTGCCGCGCATAAGGTCGGAGACGCGCGGTTGCGTGACGCCAAACAATTTGGCGGCCTGCGATTGGCTCAAGCCAGCGCGCGAGATGTGTTCTTTCAAAGCCCGCATCAGTGCGGAGCGGAGCTTCATGTTTTCGGCTTGCTCGGGCGTATCTTCAATGGCGTCCCATACGCTTGCGAAACGTTCGTTGCTCATTGGCTTAACTCCTGCTTCAGGTCACGGTACCGTTTCATAGCCAAGTCGATGGCCGCTTTGCTCGTCTTTTGCGTCTTCTTCTGAAAACAGTGCAAGACGTAGACAGCGTCGGCGAATTTCGCGACGTAGATGACGCGGAAGGCCCCCGCAGCGTCCCGAATTCGAATTTCCCGCACCCCGCGCCCAATGGTCGGCATCGGTTTCCAATCGTCGGGCTCTGCGCCGTGCTGCACGAAGTCGAGCTGATGGCCCGCTTCGCGTCGAGCCGAGACGGGAAACGCTCGCAGATCATCAAGGGCGCTGCCCCGGAATTCAACGGGCGTGGATTCGGCCATCGGCCAGAATATACAAAATATTGTATGTCTTGGCAACTCAAAATTCCGGGCCGTGATGCTCAGTCAGACGACGCTCAACGGGATGCCTTCCCGCGGCCTGAACGGCTCCGCGGAGATGCGCTGATTCGTCGTCAATGGCGCCTGCTTCTCGCGAGAGGGCCGCGCGCCGGCCTGAAGAGCAGCGATGTCGCCACAAGCGGCTCGCTAGCCGCAACGCTCCCCGCCGACTTCTTTCCCCTGCCCGCCGCTTCGCGGCGGGCATTCCTCGCGGAGCAAACAAGTCGGCGGAAAGCGTCCTCCGCGTTGCTTCGACCCTTCGGGTGCGGCGCGTTCCGCCTGTGGCTCGAGATCGCTGTCAGGCCGCGATTGGCGCGGCCGTAAGCGAAGGAGCTACCGCCATGATCAACGAAATCGCTTCCCTGCCCTTCGATGGACCTCACTCAGATCACAACGGGAGGACGCCCTCCTCGCATCTTCTCGACGAGCTCGCTCTTCATGGCTATCGACCCTTCGAGGACGAGCCAGACCCGCGTCCCCTACCCTCCTCCGACACCGCATCTTTGGCGCTCGAATCCGTGGTCGAAGCTTTGTCGGGGCTGTTCATCGACACGCGGCTTGAGGCCGATCTTCCCGACCTTCTCTGGTCCTTCGTGAACCTCTTCCACCGCAAGGCGGATCGCATCGGCCGCGATCTCGACGACAATGAAACCGCGCAGCGTCGTTCCCACACCGAACAGGATGGCTCTGAAATTCGCTCGGTCGAGTTGGAGCGATTGATCGCCCAAGGGCTGACGTTGACAGAGCGTCGCAACGCCTTCGAATTCTTCCGCGATCATCTCGCCGATCTTTACGGGACCGAGACTGGTTCGTCATGGCGTCCGCGTTCCGGATCGCAGGTCAATCACCGCGCTTTGACCTCGGCGATGATCGACAGCCGGGATTTTCTCAACGCCAAGAAGCTGGCCGAGACACAGGTGCTCCTGCCGTCTGGCCCTCGGATCGCCTTTGCGGGTGGAGCTGACTGCAACGACCATCTTCGCATCTGGGAAGCGCTCGACAAGGTTCGCGCGAAGCACCCTGACATGGTGCTTCTCCATGGCGCTGGACCGAAAGGCGCGGAACGCATTGCCGCCTGCTGGGCGGACAATCGCAAAGTCGCGCAAGTCGCTTTCAAGCCGGATTGGACCCGGCATAAGAACGCCGCACCGTTCAAACGAAACGACGTTATGCTCGAAACACTGCCCATCGGCCTCATCGTTTTCCCTGGTTCTGGGATCGTCGAGAACCTCGCTGACAAGGCACGTAAGATGGGCATTCCGGTGTGGCGGTTTGCGAAAGGCTGCCCATGAGGCAGTCGAGTGCAGAGCGACACCCCCGCAGCCGTCGCTTTTCGTGCCGACTTCGCGAGGCGGCCTTCCCCGCCTCACCCCCACCTAATCTCGTTGCCAGCTGGCAACTCGCTTGCCGTGACAGAATGGTTAATACCCGTTAACCCATTAACTGTTGCATCAAGAGCAGAATCAGGTTGTGATAATTACGCTGCCCAAGCGCGATTTGCGAATTCGGCGTAGCTTTGTCGCAAAGCGGAGAAACGATCGACCATGGATGCCCTCAAGCCAAAAATGACGTCGGTCATTGCAGCGGACGGGAGCGCTTTGTCGCAAGAGCTTAACGAGCTCCGCAGGACGTTGTTTCCCCCAGAATCGAAAAAAGCGCTCAGAAGTTTCTCATCGGGGGAGGCCGCGAAACTGATCGGAATAGCAGATGGCTATCTGCGACAGCTGTCCTTGAGCGGCAAGGGGCCTCAGCCGGAGATCAGTAATGGCGGGCGGCGCTCCTACACACTCGATCAGATCAACGAATTGCGCACGCTTTTGGAAGAAGGCGGAAAGGGCAAACGTTACCTTCCCCACAGGGTCGATGGCGACGGATGCCAAGTTCTGTCGGTCGTGAATTTCAAAGGTGGCTCCGGCAAGACGACGACCGCCGCCCACCTCGCCCAATTCTTGGCGCTTAAGGGTTATCGGGTGCTTGCCGTTGATCTTGATCCGCAAGCCTCACTCACTGCATTGCACGGTTATCAGCCAGAATTCGACATCGGGGCCAACGAGACTTTGTATGGCGCGATACGCTACGATGATGAAAGGCGATCGCTCGAAAAGATAGTGCGGTCGACGTATTTTTCCGGCCTCGACCTTATCCCGGCGAATCTCGAACTCATGGAGTTCGAGCACGACACCCCTAAAGCGCTTGCCGAAGGTGAAACCGAAGCATTTTTTGGTCGAATTGCGAGCGCTTTGGGGGAGGTTGAAGATCGCTATGACGTAATGATTCTCGACTGTCCTCCGCAGTTAGGTTTCTTGACGCTAGGTGCACTGTGTGCCGCCACGTCGATCCTGATCACGGTTCATCCCCAGATGTTGGACGTGATGTCGATGTGCCAGTTCCTTTTGATGGCGTCTGACCTGTTATCAGTGGTGCAGGAGGCCGGTGCCGATCTCGATTACGACTTCATTCGATATGTGGTGACGCGCTACGAGCCATCGGATGGGCCGCAAACGCAGATGGTCGCATTCATGCGTTCACTCTTTCGCGAGCGCGTTCTCACTAACACGATGCTGAAATCTACCGCGATTTCCGATGCGGGGTTGTCCAAGCAGACGCTTTACGAGGTCGGCCGCGAGAACTTCACGCGTGCTACCTACGATCGGGCTCTGGAGTCGCTGGACACCGTCAACACTGAAATCGAAGCGTTGATGCTAGCTGCATGGGGGCGAGCACAGTGAGCCGCAAAGATACTCTTCGTGCCCTGTTAACTGCGAAGGACCGGCCGTTGCCAGATGGCAACTCTGCCGACGTCGCTTTGCCTGACGCCACAAACGGCGGCGAAACACCGAAGCAGTTGGTTCGATCAGGCGCCGTCGGTGCGATGGGGCGATCCTTGGGAAAGCTAGCCCATGCGGCTGAGGAAGCCCGTGCACTGATCGCGGCGGGCGATGCAATTGTGGAGATTGAATCAACTCTGATCGAGTCGTCGTTCATTAGCGACAGGCTTGGAGAGCCTTCCGAGGAACATGCTGCCTTAGTCGCGTCGATTCGCGAGCATGGACAGCAGGTTCCCATCTTGGTTCGCCCACATCCCGAAAAAGTCGGTCGGTACCAAGTGGCTTACGGCCATCGGCGTTTGCGGGCCACACTCGAGCTCGGAAAACCGGTGCGCGCCGTCGTTCGCGAACTATCCGATTCGGAACTCGTCGTTGCACAAGGCCAAGAGAATTCAGCGCGCCTAGAACTCAGCTATATCGAGCGCGCGATGTTTGCGGTGACGATTGAAGATCGCGGCTTTGATCGCGACGTGATCATGGCCGCACTCAGCGTCGAAAAAACGCAACTCTCGCGGTTAATTTCGATTGGACGCGCCATCCCACTCAAAGTCGTTCAACTAATTGGGCCCGCGCCAAAGACGGGGCGTCCACGATGGTCAGTATTGGCCGAAAAACTCGCCTCACACGAGGTTGATTCGATCGTGCACAAGCTCGCGAACGAACAAGCCTTCATGGCGGCCGATAGCGATGCCCGATTTGTGTCCTTCCTGGCGGCGCTCGACGCGAAACCTCGAGCCAACAAAGAAGAAGAGGTTTGGAGTGACGACGAAGGACGGCGAATCGCGACCTTCCGGCGCCTAGCCAGTCGCACCACCTTTGTTGTGGATGAAAAAGCTGCGCCAGATTTCGGAGACTTTCTGCTCAGGGAGTTGCCGAACCTATACCGGGATTATCGGGAGAGACGCGGATCTGGCTGAATAATCACAGCTGTCAGATGTCTTCCCCGAATGCGTGACCGGCCTCTTTGTAGGCGCTCTGCCGGTCAAGAGTAACTAGTTTGTTTTTCCATCCATTCACGTCGAGGTGAACCCGCAAAAGAAAAGGCCCCCGAAACGTTCCCGCTCCGGAAGCCTCTCGATAAGTGTAGCAACTAAAGAGAATCACTTCCGCGAATCACTGTCAAGAGTTTTGGCACCGTTTCGGCGAGCAGATTTCTTTTGCCTGAACGAGGCAAAGGACCATGCAGACACAACCAACGACGCCCTTTGGGCGGCGGCCGCTATCGCTCGCCATGGTGGCAAGCCAGGCCGCGACCGAGAATTTCGCGGCGAGACCGCACGCATCCGAAACCGTCGTGCACAAATGGCGGCTGTTTCGGGCGCTCACCGAAGCCAAGGAACCGCTCGGCGTCACCGATCGTGCACTGTCGGTGCTCCACGCGCTGTTGAGCTTTCATCAGGAGACGGTGCTGACTTTGCCGGCAAACGATTCAAAGTCGGCCGAGACTGATTCGGCCGGCGCCGGCATCGTCGTGTTTCCCTCGAACAAGGAGCTGTCGATCCGCGCCCATGGCATGGCACCGGCGACGCTGCGGCGGCATCTCGCCTGTCTCGTCGACGCCGGGCTGATTATCCGGCGAGACTCTCCTAACGGCAAACGTTTCGCCAGAAGAGGGCAGGGCGGCGCGATCGAGGACGCCTTCGGCTTCGACCTCATGCCGCTCGTGGCGCGCGGGGCTGAAATCGAAAACCTCGCCGAAGAGGTCCGGGCCGAAAACCGGGCGACCGCGCTACTGCGCGAAAAAATCACGCTGACGCGACGCGACATCGCCAAGATGATTGCGGCCGGCATAGAGGAGGGCGTTTCGGGCGACTGGGAGGGTTTTCACTTGCGCTACGCGACGCTCTCTGGCCGCTACGCGCGCAATCTTTTGCGCTCTGATCTGGAGGCTTTGGCGGATGAACTTGCCTTGCTAGCCGCCGAAATCCGCAAGTTGTTGGAAACTTATGTAAAAGCCCAAAACATGAGCGCCAATGAGTCCCAAAGTGAGCGCCACATACAGAATCAAACCACAAATATTTCTGATTTTGAACCTAGCCTTCCGAAAGGCAGGGCCGAACCGTCCGGGCTCAATTACCAGGAAGTCGGGGCTCCATCAGCGTCCGAGCCCGAAATCTTGGGAACAGGGGGACGGAGGCCTGAGCAAAAGCCCGGGTCTGCGCGAACCTATCCGCTCGGGATGGTGCTGGAGGCCTGTCCCGACATCCTGGATTTCGCCTCGGGCGGAATTTCCTCGTGGCGAGATCTTGCGGCAACCGCTGCGGTGGTTCGAAAGGCGATAGGCGTTTCGCCCGACGCGTGGGCGCAAGCATTGGACGTCCTGGGCGAGCACGACACGTCAATCGTCATCGCCGCGATCCTGCAGCGCGGGGATGAAATCAAGAGCGCCGGCGGCTACCTGCGCGTGTTGACCGCGAAGGCGAGGACAGGGGAGTTTTCGCTTGGTCCCGTGCTGATGGCGTTGTTGCGCGGCAAGGCCGCAAAGGCGGCGCGCGAACGTAAGAGGGTGGGGTGATGCGCCGCGGAGTTTTCGGCAGGACCTCCGGCGACTATTCTACTCAAAGCGTGTCGGCGTCGTACAGCCCGAGTTTTTCGGCACGGTCGAGCAGGCTCTTGACCGAGGAAGGGGACCAGCGCGTTCCGCCGCGCGGCGTGCGCTCATACATGGCCTGGAGCTGCGCACCGATCTGCGCCAGGGTCAGTTCCGGATTGGCGCGCTTGACGCCGGCGACGAGCGTCACCAGCCGTTCGCTGCTGAACTTGCGGCCGGCGGGTCGCAGCAAGGCCGGATCGGCGAGCCCCTCGGCGACAAAGCGTTTGACCGCGCGCTTCAACCGCTCGACGCTCCAGAGGGGCAGGGGAGGGCCATTGGGTCGATCGCGCCTGGCGTTGAGCACGCGAACGACGTCGTGCCAGCGGTGACTTGGTCGCATGTCTTTCACGATCGGCAGCCAATGTTCGGCGGTGTGGTTGACGCGCTCAAAATAGGCTTGGGCCTTCGCGTCAGTAATTTGCTGGATGGCGTCGCGATCGCCAGCGCGCAGTTTGGGATTGCCGCCGACGCGCCCGCGTCTCTTGGCGGCGCGCAGCCCGTCCTTGGTGCGCTCCTGGATCAGCGCCCGCTCCAACTCTGCGACGGCGCCGAGCACTTGCATTGCGAAACGACCTTGCGGGGTAGTTGTGTCGATTGGATCGGCGAGCGATTTGAAATGTGCGCCCTTGGCGTCGAGTTCGGCGATGACGGAGAGGAGGTGCGACAGGGAGCGCGCCAGCCGGTCGAGCCTGGCCACCACCAGCACGTCGCCGCGGCGCACGCGCGCCAAGGCCCTGGCCAGCTCCGGTCGCGACGCCTTGGCGCCCGACAAATGCTCGCGAAAAATCTCGGCGCAGCCGGCGGCCTTCAGCACGTCGACCTGAGCGTCGGTCGCCTGGTCATCGGTTGAAACCCGCGCATAGCCGATCAGCCGTCCCTTGGCGGTCGAACCCGTCATCAGGAGGCGCCTTCCGTTGCGCGGTCGGAGAGCAGCGTTAGCAGAGCAGGGTTCGTGTAAATTTTCTCTCTGCCCGCTTCGATTTCGGAGAGAAGGCCGAGGGACGCGAGGGCCTTCAGATAAACGGAGGCGGACTGGCGCTTGGCGATGCCGGCGCCGACCAGATCGGCGATCCGGCAATAAGGATTGACGAAAATGATCTCGGCCAGTTCGCGAGAATAGATCTTCGGCAAGTCGCGCCGGATTTGTTCGGCTGTCCCGTCAAGCAGGTTACGGATTGCCCAGATTTTCGCGGTCGACCACGTCGCAGTTTCGCGTATCGCTGCGAGCATGAACAAAATCCATGGCTGCCACGCGCCGTCCGTCGTGACGGCGAGCAGGCCATCGTAGTAAGCCTTCTTGTTATCAATGATATAGCGGCTCAAATACAGGACAGGAATGTCGAGGAGGCCCTGTTCGACGAGGAACAGCAGATTGAGAACTCTCCCGGTGCGACCGTTGCCGTCTGTGAACGGATGGATCGCTTCGAACTGGTAGTGCAGGATGGCGAGCCGGATCAGCGGATCGACGCCGTCGTCCGCATGGATGTAGCGCTCCCAATTTGCGAGCTTGTCGCGGAGCAGTTCGGCGCCCTCGGGCGGGGTGTAAATGACTCGGCCGGTCGCCTCGTTCATCAGCGCAGTGCCCGGGGTCGCGCGAATATCGAGATCCACCCCTTTGATGGTCCGACAGATTTCGATGGCGCTCCGAGTCGAAAGCGGCCGGCTCTTCAGACTCTTGAAGCCCTGATAAAGCGCCGTGCGGTAGCGGAGCGCCTCCTTGGTTGCGGGATCGACGCCGGCTTCGGGGCGATTGGCAAAGCGGAATAGCCGGTCCGCGGTCGTGACGATGTTTTCGATCTCGGAGCTTGCCTGCGCTTCGAGGAGGGGGATCGAATTGATCAGAACCGACGGATTGGGGATTAGTTGGCCGGAGATCTTGAGCTCCGCCAGCGCCGCGCGGGCCTCGACGCAAGCTTTAAGAACGGCCTTGGTCTCGACGTCCTGGCTCGGCGGCAGAGCTGGAAGGTCATTGTAGGGGCGGGCAGGGTCGAACGACATGTCGATGAAGCCTGTGTCGATCGACAGATCGCCCCAGACATGTCGATGAGATCGACAAATGCCGGAGACGTGTCGATGATTCTGTATTCTATCGACATGTAAGCGCCTGAGCAACCCGATTATACAAAGTCGAAAGTTATCATAAAACGGTCGTTTTATAGCGCACCATACTGACTGCTTGCGGGATTTACGGGTCTTCCGTATTATATTGCGAGGTAAGGGAGTTTAGCCATGGCCTCCACCGTGACCGCAGCTGAGGTTTCTAAGAATTTTGGCGCCTATCAGGACGCCGCCGTGCGCGATCCCGTGATCATCACCAAGAACGGCCGTCCGCGCACCGTGCTCATGGCCTATGAAGATTACGTCCGCCTATCGAAGCGCGATCGCCGGGTCGAACGCACTGTAGAGCTAAGCGAAGCCGACATTCAGGCCGTCGAGCAAACGCGCATGGCGCCGGGGTTTGAAGCTCTGAACGCAGAGCTCGATCCGCCGTTGTCTGGAAGATGATCCCGACGGAAATCAAAATCGGTCATGTGTTCCGTTACGCCTACCTCTGGGATCGGCAGAGCCGAGAAGGAAGAGAAGAAGGCGACAAAGACCGGCCTTGCTTGGTGTTGGCGATTGTCGCGATCGAAGAAGATGGCGCTCGAGTGGTTCGCGTTCTTCCTATTACCCACGCGCCGCCCGCGGATCCGACTGAGGCGATCGAGATACCACCGAGAGTCAAGCAAAGGCTGGGGCTTGATGACGAACGGTCGTGGATCGTGCTGAGCGAGAGCAATCGCTTCACCTGGCCCGGCCCCGATCTACGGCCGCCGCCGCTTGAAACCGCCGACGGATATTATGGTCCGTTGCCGCCAGCTCTGTTTGACGCCGTGAGGCGCGGCTTCGTGGTTTTAGCTCGAAGCGGAGGTCATGCCAGTGTGCCGCGCAGCGCGTGACGAGTGGCGGGCGACGCATTCGTCCTCGCTCGGGTGAGATCGCCGTCTCGCACGGTCGCGGATCAAGCCGCCTCGACGCCCCGTCGCGGCTCGAATTTCCGGCCGGCCGCGCGGCCTGCGTGGTAGGCGTCCGGCGCCACGCTGCGCTTGCGGTTTTGCGACTTGGCATGGAAGGACAGCCCAAGTTTTTCCAGTTCGTCCTCGATAACGGAGGCTTTCATGGGCACGAGATCGCGGCCCGTCGAAAGCCTGTTGGCGGCGTCGCGCTCGACTTTTAGGCTCTTCAGCTTGTCGCCGATTCCATGCGCGAGCCCGATTTGGAAGGAACGCGTCGATACACGCCGCGCGCTGGAAGCAATAGTCATATCCTCGTTCTTGAAGCGCGCCGTTTCGGTCGCGAAGGTCACGACGATCAAGTCGTAAAGGTAATGCGCCGCCTCGACATCCGCCGGCAGGCCGAAAAACACGTAACGAATTGCGCCGCTCGCTCCCGTCTCCATCCACATTTTACAATCGCAGAACAGGGCGATCGTCGGTATGCATTCGTCGATTGGCGCCCGCCGCTGTCGGCCGGTGTCGACGCCAACGCCCTCGCAGGCCTGATCGCGCATTTCGACTTCGCCGAGCGACAACCCGTAGCGATCGAGCAGTTCCGCGACTTTCTTGGCGGAGGCCAGCGCCTCCTGTTCGGTGCAGCCCTGCTCGACGGTTTTGGCGCGCAGCGCCTGGATGCGTTGTAGAACCCGCGCGAGCTCCGCGTCGCCGGGGCCCTTGTCGGCGGCCGCGCGCCGCGACGCCATCACGCGGCGGCGTAACTCGTCGAACAGCGCGCGTGCTTCTCTTGGCAGGCGATTTTCCGCGATGGCGCGATCAATTTCCGCGGCCATCGATTCAAACGATCGATCCTCGTCGCCTGAGCCTGCCGCGGCGCGGCGATCGAGAGTCTCCATCATGATGAAGCTGATGCGCGAAAAAGCCTCGGCGAGGTCGCCGCGGCCGTGCTGGCGTGAGATGGCGTTCCGCGTCAACGCCTGAAACAAATGCCGCGCGGCGGCCAGTTTGCGCGCCTCGCGGATCAATGCGGCCTCGGGCTCATCGCCTTTCTTCGTAGCTGCGAATGTGAAGGCAAGGCGATCGAGATCATCGTATTCGTCTTCCTCGGCGACCTCCGCGAGCTCTTCGAGCAGATCCTCGGGGAAAAGATTCAGGCCTTCGATCCGCAAGCCGTCATGGCGCATGACATGCCGATAGACGGCGGCGGCGCAACGACGCGGATTGGACATTCCCGCGCCCGGCCGCACGAAGGTGAGGCCTTCGGCGAGCGCGCCAGCATCGAGCGGCGTCAACGGTCCGAGCGCGACGAACCCGCCGTCAGGCAGCGGCGCGAGCCAAGTCGCGACATAGGCGCCCAGGGCGGCGTCGGGAATGTCCTCGTCGAATAGGGACAGGTTTTCCCCACTGGCCATATCCTTCACGCTGAGCATTTGCGGTGTGACGCGGGATTTCAACTGAATGAGATAAAAGCTCGCCCGGCCCAGGGCATCCAGGGCCGCGCGTCCCCCCTGATCGGCGTCTGCGCGTCGCTGGCGGATAAAGCGTTCGATCGGCGCGGCGCCGAGCAGCGCAGGCGTGAATAGCGCCAGATAGCCCGCGAGCGCAAAAGCCTCCACGAGAAGTATGACGCTGGAGGGAGCGTTGGGATCGAGGTTCTTTTTGGAAAGCCAGTGCCGCGCGGTTTCCTCTACTTTTGCTGGGGAAACGTTCGCGACGGCGTCAAGGCAAAATTCATCGATTCGCTGCGCGAGAAGCGCATTTTCGCTTTCCGGGGCGCAACCGCCTCTATGAGATGCAGGTCGTCTCGCTTCTCGCCGGCGCGCCATTTCGTATCTCTCCCGCTTCGAATCGCCTTGAACAGACTATCAGCGCGGCGCGGTTCGAAGACGCCCAGGCCGCGTCTTCCACTGGGATTTTGCGCCGGAATCCCCAAACCAACAGCGCGTGATTTCGCGTTACAGCCCTGCCGCCTTCGTGAGATTGACCCGAAAACGATCGCGTTTGCGCTGGTAGCGCCGGGTCATTTCTGGGCTGGCGTGGCCGAGGTGCTTTTGCACATGCGCCTCCTCGATCTGCGCCGAAGAGGCGAGCCCGGCGCGCAGCGAATGGCCGCCAAAAGCGCGCCGCCGCTCGCCTTCTGTCAGATCGCCGCGAATGCCGGCGGCGAGGGCGGTTTTCTGCACCAGCCGGGCGACATGCTTGTCAGTCAGCCGGTTGGTGGAAACGCCGCCGTTCTTGCGCGCGATCGGCCGAAACAGCGGCCCGTGACTGATCCGGCCGAGCCGCATCCAGGTCTCCAGCAGCGCGACAGGGCAGGAGAGGGGGCTGGAGCCGCGGCCGATCTCGACCTCGCGCCAGCCGGTCTTGCCATTGATGGTGAGCAACAGGCCGCCGTCGTTGTTGCTGGCGCTGGATATATCCGCGAAGTCCTTTCTGGCGCTCGAAACATCGGCGGAGTCTTTTCTGGCGCTCGAAACATCGGCGCCAGAGGGAAAAATCTCGATCCAGCCGGTTCCGTCCTCGCTCTGATCGGGGCCGCAATCGAGGCCGACGATTTCCGAGCGGCGCAGACCGCCGGCGAAGCCAATCGCCAGAATGGCGCGGTCGCGGATCCCGCGCAGATCCATCTCGAGCGTCGCCAGCATCGCCAGCAGTTCATCGGCGAAAATCGCCTCCTTTTGCGCCGGCGGGCGGGCGTGGGCGCGGCGAATGCCGGCGAGCACCGTGGAAATATGCCGGTCGCTTGTGTCGAGCGGCGCGCCGCGCTGGCGGTAATGCCAACAGATGCCGGCGAGCCGCCGCTCTAAAGTAGCGACGGAAACCGGCTCCCGGCCCCGAACTCCATGCATGCAGGCGGCGAGATACAGGCCGACGGTTTGCGGGTCCGGGGGCAGGGGATCGAGCCCAGAGCGGCGCAGCCAGGCGGCGAACTGCCGCCAATCGGACTCATAGGCGCGGCGGGTGTTTTGCGAGCGGGCGTTGCGGGCGTAATCGCGCGCCTTTTCGCTGAGCGCCGCCAGATGCGGGGAGGGCGCGCGCGCGGCGAGCGGCGGACCGCCGTGATCATCGTGTTCCGGATCGGCCATCTCATCGTCCTTGTTCTGGCGCCCGTTTGGGGCCTGGCGTCGTTTCGGGCGGCAAAAATCCGACGCCTTGGCGGGCTCTGGCAGGTCGAAAATCGGGTTTTTCGCCCGGAACTCCGGGCCGCTCGAATCATGTCCGATAAGCCCACATTATCGGACATGTAAGAGAGACGACAAGCGCGGCGGATTGGGCGTGAAAATTGGTGACAAAGCGCCGCAACGCCTTGCCGCCGGACTCCTTCCGGGGGTACGATTCCGCCCATGCTGCAGGTTGATTCGGACGCATGTTTTGACGCTGAATCTTCGTCGCGCGCGACGAAGAAACGGCGCGCACTTGCCCGACGCGAGGAGGCGGCAACCCCACAAAAATCCTCAGCAATCCAGCCCTTTCCGCATTGGGCGAAAGGCGGCGGCGGCGCGCTCGACAATCCATGCAACGCGCAGTTTTTCGCCGGCGCAGGGCTCGCGTTGCTCGACCAGATTTTGCGCGCCGGCGCGGGCGGCGCCGAGCCAGCCTTCGCCGGATGCTTGCGCCAACGTCTCGCCCTCAAAGCCGCCGCGTCTTGCGCGCGTCTCGCGCGCCTACGCGAAGATGAAGCGGCGCTGCGCGACGCCGAACATCTCGCCAGCTTCGATGCGGCGCTGACGCCGGGCGGCCGCCTGCATCGGCTCTGGCGTCTGTTCGCAACACGCTCAGCTCGGTTTGATGCGCGCTTTATTCGCGCCGCCGCCGACTGTCTCGACCTGCCGCCGGACATCGATTGCGAAGCGCTCGCCGTTCTTGTGCGCGCGCGTTCGACAGCTGGAAATCCGCTCGATTCCGCGGCGCATGTGAGCGCGGCGTCGCTGCATATTCTCGACGAGGCGCCGCACATCGACGCGGAAATTTTTGCGTTGTGGCTCGCTGATCTTGTGTTGGCGCGGCGCCTCGCGTGGGAGGCGCCGCTTCCTCTTTTGGCGACGACGATCGCGCATCCGTCAATGCGTAATGCGACGGGGCGCCGGCCGCGCCCGAGCGATCCGGATTGGTCTTCGAGCGTCGCGAATGCGTACGCGCGCGCGGCGCAAGAGGCTTACGCATTGGCCAGCGAGTTGTCGCGTCGTTCGCACATGCTGCTGAGCGTTGCGCCAGGACTGCGCGCCAAGGGCGCTTTGCGCGTCGTCGACCTGTTACTTGCGGATGATTGCGTTTCGCCGGCGCGCGCGGCCAAGGCGGCGGGTCTTTCCGATCGCGCGTCGCGTCGTTTGTTCGACCGGCTTGTTGAGCTTGGCGCCGTGCACGAACTCTCCGGTCGCGCCAATTTTCGACTTTACGGACTGTGACATGAAAAGGATGCCGACATGCCGTCGATGAAGGCGCATCGACAGGACAGTGCGTCGCCAAACCGTCGTGTGCCGCGGCGCGACGGGGATTTGCTGTTCGACGCCGATCTTTCCGATCTGCCACAGGCGATGCGCTGGCGCGAATGGATGGGGCGCGTCGAAGCGGCGATCTTCGCCGCGCCGTCGCCGGTCACGCGCGACGCGCTCATCAAACTGGTCGGGCGCGATTGCAATTTTGATGATTTGATTTGCGACATTCGCGACGATTTGCGGCCAAGACCCTATGACCTCGTTCTTGTCGCCGGCGGCTATCAACTGCGCACCAAACCGCGCTACGCCGACGCTATTCGCGTCTTGAACAACGGCGCCCGCGCCGCCGGACCGCCAGCGCTGACGCCGACCGAACTCCTCGCCGTGACGGCGATCGCCTATCTGCAGCCAGCGACGCACGCGGAACTGTCGCAGTTCGCAGGGCGAAAAATCAGCCGCGACGTCATCGGCCAGTTAAAAGGCCTGGACCTTGTTGCCGCTGGGCCGCGAGCGCCCACAGCGGGCGCGCCCTATGCCTATGTCACGACGAAGCGATTCCTTGAAGTGTTCGGGCTCGCAAGCCTGCGCGAACTGCCCGATATCGAAAAGCTCGAAGACGCCGGACTGTTG
>Ga0351889_10004_pt1 | contig 139756 bp, 163 predicted proteins | sample TotcelFGM3001M14_FD_206767 | JGI IMG/M metagenome (GOLD analysis project Ga0351889, IMG submission 206767) | Enriched cells from coal bed in the Powder River Basin, Montana, United States - Total cells FGM rep3 HSBNCT.FGM.300.1.M14 ...
GGGAAACGTTAAAAACTCTTTATTGTCATAAAAATAGAGGCGGGGCCGCTCGCCCGAAAAACCGGATGGCTGTCAAGATGTAGCGCTTGAAATGTCCGTTCGGAAGGTCGGAACGCAACAACGATGATTTCGGGGCATGGGCGCCGGCGGGCCATCGCCGTGGCGACCGGCTCGGGAGGCCATACGATGACCGATCTAGGCGAATTCGATCCCGCTTCAGCCGGACGCGCGATCCCTCGCGCGACTCCCTGCCCAAATGAATTTCAAGACTGGCCCGAGCCTGACGTCATCGTTCGATCCGACCTCCAGGCCCGGCAAGCGCGACTCGCCTGCGTGATCCTCGACGACATCGTTCCGCGTCTCCAGCTGATGCACCACGCGCTGTTGGCGCATGAACCGGAGAAGGCGTTTCAAACCGAGGAGATCGAAACCTTCGGCGCGCTGTTGACGCGCGACGACGGCGATGAATCATCGGCGTTCTTCGACAAGATGCGGGCCAAAGGCCATTCGCTTGAAACGCTTTTCGTCGGCCTTCTCGCCGAAGCGGCGCGTCACCTCGGCGTTCTATGGGAAGAGGACCGCTGCGATTTCGTCGACGTGACGCTCGGCGTCGCACGCATGCAGAAGCTGATGTGCCGCTTCGGCGGCGTCGAGGAATCGGCGGCGTGCGATCCGCGCCAGCGCGCGCTGCTCGCGACGCTTCCCGGTGAAAAGCACGTCTTCGGCGTCGACATGGTCGCGGTGTTCTTGCGCAACGCCTCCTGGGACGTACACGTCGAGAGGGACCTCGACGCCGACGGCGTCGCCGGCGTTTCGGCGCGCGGTTGGTTTGGCGTCTTCGGCATAACGCTGAGCGCCGAGTCGGAGTTGGAGACGCTGGCGCGCACCATTCGGGCGGTGCGCGAATCCTCCGCGAACGCCGATGTCGGCGTGATGGTCGGGGGGCCCCTCTTCAAACGCAATCCCAATCTCGTTGCGCAGGTCGGCGCAGACGCCACCGCGTCTGATGCGGCGACAGCGACCATTCTGGCGAAAAAGCTGGTCCTGCGTCAGCCGAGCGCGTCGGCGCGCCACGCTACGGAACGCCGCCTTTAGTTTTCGCTGCCGGAGCTGACCGCCAAGAGGGCGAGGCAAGACGGGGCGGCGCGCCAATCGAGCATCCACTCTTCGAAGATCCGAAACGTCTCGACGGCGGCGTCTGTTGCGCTGGCGCGTTGCACGCCGGGCGCGAGCGTCTCGACGCGCGCCAGCAGGCTTGGCCAGACCTCGCGGCCTGGCGGGCCGCCGAGAAAAAACCGGCGCGCCTCGCCAACGACCGGCGCCAGCGCTTCGGCGATCAGCGCGCCGCCAACCGCAGAGCCCTCGACGACATAGAGCGCGCCGAGCGCGCAAGCCTCGCTCGAAGGCTGACGCAGCGCCGCACATCGCGGCAAGCGCGAAACATCGAAGCTCTTGATCCCGAGAGCGGCGAGATCCCGCGCAAGAAGCTCAGCGCGCGAGTTCGCGATCAACCCGAGCTTCTGCATGGCGCTTGCGTGAGTATCCTCGAAGGCTAGGTGAAAACCATAAAGCCGCATCAGCAATTGACGGTAATCGCCAAGACCGATGGCGCCGCGCGCCGCCGCTGAAAGTCCGGGATGCCGATGCAAACGCTGATGCGTCTCTCGCGTTGCTGCGCGCAGCTCCTCGCGAACGGAAACGCACCTGGTCATTTTTTTCCGCCGCAGCTTTTCGAAGGCGAGCGCCCGCCCGCGTCCGAAGCGCCGCCGATCGAAATCTGTTCGAGCACTTCCGCGGCGCGGGCGACCGACGCCCGAACGCTCTCTAGCGTGTCGGGAATGCTGGCGGTGTCCAAACCGTCCGCGATCTCCAACGCGGCGAGCTGCGCATTGTCGATAATGCTCGACATCACATTCTCAACGGCGAGCGTGGCGCTCGAGTCGATGCGGCGCATCAGCCGCCGTTGGCTCAAGAGGAGATTGTCGCGAAAATTCCGGCGCGCCGCCTCCACCGACCTGCGCTCGGCAAGGTCTGTGAAGAGAATGACATATCCCAATATGCGGTCGCGCGACGCCAGCACGGGATCTGCGCGCACGGCGATCGGTCGTGCGCCGCCAATACGATCAACGAGCATCGCTTCGCCGCGCCAGGGCGCGCCGCTGTCGCGCAGCGAGCGCAATTTTTCCTCCGCCTCTTCTGGATCGGCGAAATGGGCGCTCAATTCATCAAGATGACGAAGCGGTCGCTGCAATCCCAGAAGCAGGTTGAAGGCTGAGTTTGCTTCGAGCACGGCGCCGTCGGCGCCGGCGACGACGATCTGCTGGCTCGAGGAATGCACCTGGCGCAAGACGTGTTCGAGCTGATCTTGCGCGACAAGAATTCGCAGAGAGCGAAACTGGACGACGACGTCGGTGACGCTCTCGCCGATCAATCGCGCCGCGGCCCGATCCGCGGCGGTCCAGGGGTCAGAAGTGCCTTCGACGACCTGATGCCATTGGGCGAAGGAGCGGCGCGGCGAAAGCTCGTTTGGATCGTCCCCGTCGGACGGCGCTTTGAAGGGATTGCCGCCCCAGGTCACCGTTCGCACGCGCTCCTTGCGAAACCAGATCAGCAGCTCGCCAGGTTCGCTGGAAATGCGCGTCGCGATCACTCCGCTGGCGACGCCAGTTAAAGGCGCGAAGGCGGGCTCTTGCGAAGAGAGGGCGGATGTTACGAAGACGCCGTCGTTGAGGCGCGTTTGCAGCCACTGGCCAAGAGCGCGGATTTCTTCGGACCCTGGGACATCGCCGACGGTTTGCATCTTGCCTTCAAACAGCAGCGCTGCGCCGCTGGCGTTGAGCGGCAGCAACAGGGAGCGCGCTCCGTCGAACAGCGCGCCGCGCCAGTCGCCCTCGCGGGTCACGCTTTCGATCATGCGCTGCTCCAGGCGGCGCACGGAAAGGTCGGCTTGGCCCTGTGCGAAACTCTCCAGCGCGGCGATGCGCGTCCCCATGACCTCAGCCAGCAATTCGCAGACGGCGCGCATTTCGAAGTGGATAAGACGTGACGAATAATGATGACAGGAGATCAAGCCCCACAGTTCTCCGCCAACCATGAGCGACACGACAAGCGTTCCGGCCACGCCCATGTTTTTCAGATATTGAAGATGGATGGGCGACACGCTGCGCAGGAAGCACATCGACATGTCAAGCTCTTCGCCTGTGAGCGGCGAAAGTCGCGGCTCGAGCGCCGACGGCGTGTAGTCCACGTCTGCGAGCAGCCGCACGCGGTTGCGTTCGTAAAGACGTCGGGCGATCTGAGGAATGTCCGAGGCAGGATAGCGATTGCCGAAAAAAGCTTCGAGCTCGGGGCGCTTCGTCTCCGAGAAGACCTCGCCATGCCCTTCGTCGTCGAAGCGATAGATCATGACACGGTCATAGCCGGTCAAGTCGCGAAACATCCCGGCGCATGAGTCGCAAAGCCCACGCAAAGTCGAAGATGAGAGAATGGCGTCCACGCCCCGCTGAATAGCGATCGTATAGTCGACGGGGGGGCCGGCATATTCCAGTTCGACGATGAGGCCGCCGTGCGGCGCACGATGCAAGAGCGCGTTGAGAGGCTCCCCCCGGACGCCGGCGGCGCATCGCAGGGCCACGGGGATGGCGTCGACGGGCCGGTCAAGGTAAAGGCGGCTGCGGTTCCAGAGGTCGCCGCCAAGCTTGCGCAGATGCGCGCCGCGCAAGGATTGGGGGTAGCCAAGAAACGCCGCTGCGTTGCCGCTCTGCTGCACGATGACGCCGTCCGACTCGCGAACCGCCAGAAGCGCGCCATGCGGCTGAATCGACCCGGCGAAATGAATCTGCTCGCGTTCGCAGTTCGAAAGATTCGCCTGACCGAAGGCTGGCGAGGCGGCGGGATCGAGGGTCACGGCTTAGCTTCCCCTGCCTGCGAATGGAATGGCTTTTGTAACTTATTCTCGTTGGTATTTCTTTAGTTTCGCATGCAGGCTCTGCCGACTCAAACCCAAATGGCGGGCGGCGACCGTGCGATTGCCGCGAAACCGTTCGAGCGCACGCGCAATGGCTTTGCGCTCGATCGTTTCCGTGGTCATCTTGACGATCTGCTCCAGCGTTCGATTGTCAAAATCGTCCACCGCAACGGATGCATCGGCGACCGCTCGTGGCGGAGCCTCTGCGGTCGCACGGCGATGACCAGAATCGCGTATGAGCAGCCCGAAGTAGTTCGGCTGTGAGGCGTCATTGCCGATCGCGGAAACCTCGACGCTGATCGATTGGCCAAGCTCTCCGTCAATCGTGGTCTGAAAGCGCCGCACTTCGCCGTGTTTTTGAACGAGCGCAATCACCAGATTGGCGTCGGCGCCGGGGCTTGAGAGCCATCGCGTCAATTTGCGGCCGATCGCCGTCGCCTCCGAGCCGATCTGCACGAGATCTAGGAAAGCGTCATTTGCGGCCTGTACGACGCCGTCGCGGTCGACGACGACAAAGCCGTCAGGCATCCGATCGACGAAAGCTCTCATCGAGAAGCCATCGGCCCTGTCAGCTGCGCCCGGATCACGCATCGGCGTCAGCTGGCAAAGATAAAGCGCGCCCGACTCCGCATTCATCAAGGACGCGCGCAGGCTCCATAGTTCGCCGAACGGCGTCGCGCGCAGCACGACGCCAGGCGCGCGGCCTTCTTCGCGGGTCTTCGCCAGCATTTCGTCGAGGACGCGCCGGTCGCGATCGTCGAGTCGCGCCAGGAAGGGCGCGCCGGGGGCGAGATCAAGATTCTTGGTTGCGCAAAGATTGGCTTCGACGACGCGCAGATCGGAGACGCTGACCAGAACCACAGCCTCGCTCGTCGCATCAAACAGCATGCGATAGCGCGTCTCGATTTCGCGCATTTTCCAGTAGTCTCGCTCGCGCGCTTCCTGGGCGAGCTGAAGACGCGACTGCAATTCGCCGATCGCTTCGAGACTGCGTCCGATCGCGACAAAACCCGCCTTCTTGCCAAGACTGAAGGTCGTATATTCCATCGCCAGTTCGCGGCCGCTCGGAAACCGCTGACGCACCTGAAAACAGGAGGAGTCGCCGCCCAAGCGCACATCCTCGATCTTCTGCAGCGCGCCGTCGTCGATCGCCGGCTCCATCATCTCGCCCCAGCGCCGGCCGAGCCACGCGTCGAGCGGCTCCTTCGCCAGTGATTTCGCTCGCACGACATTCTGGATGACGCCGTCTTTGTCGAGCGTCAGCGTCAGATCGGGGCGCGTGTTGGACCTATCGGGCATAGCCGATCCCCAACGGGCCGACGGCAGGGAACGCTAGGACGTCCCATAGCCCCTCAAGGCGTCCGGCGTTGACGCCAGCAGACATGAACAGACCCCCGGTTTCATCCAGCCCACATCAGAGAATGGACCCTGTTGGTGAAAATTGCTACGCCACAGCCGTCAATTTGTGCCGATTAATTGACTAAATCTGTCACGCGAGCTTGCGCGGAGTGGCTAAAGGTGTCAATTTAAAATGACACATGGCGTGTAAGTTTACTTCGCGCCAAGCCGAGAGGACCGTGCATGTCGCCGCTTCCGGTCAAGCTTTCCCGAACAACGACGCGCGCGATAGAGGCGCGCCGCACGCAAGCTGAAGGCGCGCTCGCGGCGCAGAATTTCTCGCCGCCCGACTCGCTCGCGCCATTTCCCTTCACCGCGATCGTCGGCCAGGACGACATGAAGCTCGCCTTCGTGATCGCCGCGATTGATCCGTCCGTCGGCGGCGTGCTCGTCTTTGGCGATCGCGGGACGGGAAAATCGACGGCGGTGCGCGCGCTGGCGCGCCTGCTGCCGCCCATGCGTTCGGTCGTCGGCTGCGCCTATAATTGCGATCCCGCAGCGACCGCCGCGCTTTGCGACGGCTGTAAAAAACGCGCCGCGCAGGGCGGGCTCAAAACGACGCTGCGCGCCGCGCCGGTCGTCGATCTGCCTCTCGGCGCCACGGAGGATCGCGTCGTCGGCGCGCTCGATCTCGAACGGGCGCTGACGCAGGGCGAGAAGTCTTTCGAGCCCGGCCTGCTCGCCAAGGCCAACCGTGGCTTTCTCTATATCGACGAAGCCAATCTTCTCGAGGATCATCTCGTCGACCTCTTGCTCGACGTCGCCGCGTCCGGCGAAAATGTCGTCGAACGCGAGGGATTGAGCGTGCGCCATCCGGCGCGCTTCGTGCTGATCGGCAGCGGCAACCCCGAAGAGGGCGAGCTGCGTCCGCAGCTCCTCGATCGCTTCGGCCTCGCCGTCGACGTGAAGACGCCGATCGACATCCCGGTTCGGATAGAAGTCGTGCGCCGGCGCGACGCATTCGAGCGCGATCCGGCGCGCTTCGCCAAGGCCTGGTCGGTCGAAGAGCACAAGCTGCGACGCAGGATTGCGACGGGGCGCGAACGCCTTGGCGCCGTCGCGGCGCCGGACGAAGCGCTGGAGAAGGCCGCAAGGCTGTGCGTCGCGCTCGGAGCCGATGGCCTGCGCGGGGAACTGACGCTGTTGCGCGCCGCCCGCGCGCTCGCGAGTTTTGAGGGCGTGGAGCGCGTCGGCGACGCGCAGCTGCGGCGCGTCGCGCCCTTCGCGCTCGGCCACCGGCTGCGGCGCAATCCGCTCGACGATATCGGCTCGGCGACGCGCGTCGCGCGCGCCATCGAGGAGATTTTCAGCGCATGAGCGGCGACGGCGAGGCCGCCGCCTGGGCGCGCGCGAGCCACGCCGCCGCGTTGTTTGCGGTCGACCCTTTCGGTTCCGGCGTCTCGCTGAGAGCCCCGCCGGGGCCGGCGCGCGACGCCTGGCTCGCCCTGCTGCGCGACTACCTCCCGAGCGGCGCGCCGATGCGCCGCGCGCCGCTCGCCATCTCCGACGACCGCCTGCTGGGCGGACTGGATCTTCCCGCCACGTTGCGCGCGGGACGGCCCGTCGCCGAAACCGGCCTGCTTGCGCAAGCGGACGGCGGCGTCCTCTTGCTGACCATGGCGGAGCGCCTCGGCGGCGCGACGGCGGCCCGGATCGCCGCGGCGCTCGACGCCGGGGAGATCGAACTCGCGCGCGACGGACTTTCGGCCCGCCAGCAAGCGCGCATCGGGGTGATCGCCCTCGATGAAGGCCATGACGATGACGAGCGGCCGCCGGCGGCGCTGCTCGACCGCCTGGCTTTCCATCTCGACCTCGCCGAGGTGAGCCATCGCGCCGTCAAAGAGCGTCCCGCAAGCGCCGCGGAAGTCGCGGCGGCGCGCGCGCGACTCCCGTCGGTCATCGCGCCTGCAAAGGCGATCGAAGCGCTCGTCGCCGCCGCCGCGCGGCTCGGCATCGATTCCTTGCGCGCGCCGCTGCTGGCGCTGCGCGTCGCCCGCGCGTCCTGCGCCCTGCGCGGCGCCGATGTGGTCGACGACGAAGACCTCGCGGTCGCCGCCCGTTTGACGCTGGCGCCGCGCGCGACATGCGCGCCGCCGATCGAAGAGAGGGAAGTCTCTGCCGAAGAGGCGGGTGACGAGCCCGGCTCAGCGACAAACGACCCCGCCCCCAAGAACGACAATGCGCAGCCGCGCGAAGCGCCGGCGCCCGACGATCTCGTCGTCGCCGCCGCCCGCGCCGCCATTCCGGCCGATGTTTTGGCGCGGCTCGCCACCAGCGCACGAACCCGCGCGCCCGCCGCGCGCGGCGGAAAGTCTGGCGCCGCTCTGGTCTCCGCTCGGCGCGGCCGGCCGCTGGGCGCGAGGCGCGGCGCGCTGCGCGAGGGGCGCCTCTGCCTCATCGAAACCTTGCGGGCCGCCGCGCCCTGGCAGCCGCTGCGACGCGCGCATGCGGCTGACGACGCGGGGCTCGCCGTGCGCGTGCGCGCCGACGATTTTCGCGTCACGCGTTTCCGCGAGCGTCGCGAAACCACCGCCATCTTTGTCGTGGACGCCTCGGGCTCCTCCGCAATGCAGCGTCTCGGCGAGGTGAAGGGCGCGATCGAATTGCTGCTCGCCGATTGCTATGTGCGGCGCGATAGCGTCGCCCTCGTCGCCTTCCGCGGCAAGAGCGCGGAAATCCTGCTGCCGCCGACACGTTCGCTGGCGCGCGCCAAGCGGCTGCTCGCGGCGCTGCCGGGCGGCGGCGGCACGCCGCTGGCGCACGGACTCGACGCCGCCGGCGCGCTGGCGGAAAGCGTCAGGCGCAAGGGCCAAACGCCGCTTCTGATCCTGCTGACCGACGGGCGCGGCAATATCGACCGCAAGGGCGCGCCCGATCGCGCCAAAGCGCTCGACGACGCGCTCGACGCGGCGCGGCGTTTACGCGCGCCTGGCCTCGCGGCGCTCGCCATCGACTCGTCGCCTGCAGCCTCGGCGCGCGCAGACGCCCCAACGCGCAAAATCGCCGAGGCGATGAACGGCCGCTATCTCAAAATGCCATTCGCCGACGCGGCGACTCTATCGCAGGCGGTGCGCGCGGCCGCGCCGGCGCCGTGATCCTCCCGCATCTCTTCGCGCCCGTCGCGCGGCTCACGCTTGAGCGGGACGGCGCCGATTGGCCGAACCGGCATGCCAGCCGCATGATCGAAGCCGGCGGCGTCTGCTGGCATGTCCAGCTCATGGGCGAGGGTCCGCCGCTGCTTCTCTTGCATGGCGCGGGCGCGTCGGCGCACTCCTACCGCGACCTCGCGCCGCTGCTTGCGTCACGTTTTCGCGTCATTGCGCCCGACCTTCCCGGCCACGGCTTCTCGACATCGCCCGGCGCGCACACGCAATCGCTGTCCGGCATGGCGAAAGCGCTCGCGGCCCTGCTGCACGCGCTCGGCGCCCTGCCAAAGATCGTCGTCGGCCACTCCGCCGGCGCCGCCGTGTCGGCGCGCCTCGAACTCGACAAGGCGATCGCGCCGCACCTGATCGTCGCGCTCAACGGCGCGTTCGCGCCCTTCGGCGGCGTCGCCAGCCACGTGCTGCCGTCGCTCGCCAAGGCGCTGTTCCTCAACCCTTTCGCGCCGCGCTATTTCGCCTGGTCGGCGGACCGCGCCGCGGTGGCGCGACTTCTCGCCGGCACCGGCTCGACGCTCGACGCGCGCGGCGTCGATCTTTACGCGAGGTTGATGCGCAATCCGGCGCATGTCGAAGGCGCGCTCGCCATGATGGCGCATTGGGATTTGCATGCGCTCAATCGCGACCTGCCGCGCCTCTCGACGCCGCTTGCACTGATCGTCGCCGCCAATGACCGCACCGTGCGGCCGCAGAGCGCACGCAACATCGCCGCGCGCCTGCCGACGTCACGCGTCCAGGAAGTCGGCGGCCTTGGCCATTTGGCGCATGAGGAAGCCCCCGACCTGCACGCGAAGTTGATTTTTGACCTCTGGGACGCCGCGCAGCGCCGTCACTGCGAAGAACCGGCCTGTGAGGCGATCGGTCGCGCGTTCGTCACGCCCTGAAATGTCAATCTCCGTTGCAAAACGTCAAGTATGATTTACGATCAGCGCAATTGACAAACGTCGGAAAGGGAAAGCATGCGCATCCTTTTCATTCATCCGAATTATCATTCCGGCGGCGCCGAGATCGCCGGCAATTGGCCGCCGGCCTGGGTGGCCTATCTTTCCGGCGCGCTCAAGAAGGCCGGATACGCCGACATCAAATTCATCGACGCGATGACCTTCGACATCGGCGATGAGGATTTGCGCAGAGAGATCGCCGACTATGCGCCCGATATCGTCGGCGTCACCTCGATCACGCCGTCGATCTACAAGGCGGAGCGCGTGCTGCAGATCGCCAAGGAGGCCGCGCCCGAGGCCATCGCCGTGCTCGGCGGCGTCCATGCGACCTTCATGTACGGTCAGGTGCTCGCCGAGGCGCCGTGGATCGACGCGATTGTGCGCGGCGAAGGCGAGGAGATCATCGTCGATCTCGTGCGGACCATCGACGAAGGCGGCTGGCCCGCGCGACGCGACGCCATCAAGGGCATCGCCTATGCACAGGACGGCAAGGCTGTCGCGACCGCCGCGGCGCCGACGGTGAAGGATATCGATTCCATCGTCGCCGACTGGAGCCTGCTGAATTGGGACAAATACAGTTACATCCCGCTCGGCGTGAAGGTCGCCATTCCCAATATGGCGCGCGGCTGTCCGTTCACCTGCAGCTTCTGCAGCCAGTGGAAGTTCTGGCGGGATTACCGCATTCGCGATCCAAAAAAGGTCGTCGACGAGATCGAGACGCTGATGCGCGATCACGGCGTCGGTTTCTTCATCCTCGCCGACGAGGAGCCGACGATCAACAAGAAGAAATTCGTCGCCTTCTGTCAGGAGCTGATCGACCGCAAGCTCGATATTCTCTGGGGCATCAATACCCGCGTCACCGACATTTTGCGCGATGAAGCGCTCCTGCCGTTCTACCGCAAAGCGGGATTGATCCATGTTTCGCTCGGCACCGAGGCGGCGGCGCAACTAAAACTCGATCTCTTCAACAAGGAAACGACCGTCGCACAGAATAAGAAGGCGATCGAGCTGCTGCGCAGCGCCGGCATCGTCGTCGAGGCGCAATTCATCGTCGGCCTCGAAAACGAGACGGCGGAAACGCTGGAAGAAACCTATCAGATGGCGCGGGACTGGAAGCCGGACCTCGCCAACTGGTCGATGTATACGCCCTGGCCGTTCTCCGATCTCTTCAAGGAGCTTGGGAACAAGGTCGAAATCTTCGATTATGAAAAATACAATTTCGTCACGCCGATCATCAAACCGCAGGCGATGGACCGCGGCGAACTGCTCGATCGGGTGATGAACAATTATCGTCGCTTCTACATGAAGAAGGCGCTGTTCTCCTATCCATGGGCGGGCAGCGGACAGCGACGACGCTATCTCCTCGGCTGCCTCAAGGCCTTCCTCAAGGCCGGCTTTGAGCGCAAATTCTATGATCTCGGCAAAGTCGACTATTGGGGACCGCAGTCGCGCTCCAAAGTGAAGTTCAACTTCGACGCGACGCGCCGGCGCGCCGCCGACGAGGATGTCGAGTGGCAGGTCACGCATAAGCGCCCCACCAGCACGATGCATGAGGCGGCGCAGGCCATGGCCTGCGGCGGCGGCAAGGAACAGCTCGTCGAGCAGGCGGACGACGCGCCGTTCGAGCCGGCCATCATGCGCGATTCCGCGACGCCGCATGAGCATCGCGCGCGCTGAAGGCGCGACGGCGCGCCTCGGTCTAATCGGACCGAACGCCATCACGCAAACGGCGGCGGCGTTGTCCGCCGGATGCGGCGCGTCGCTGCGCCGCGACATTTTTGAAGACGCGGGACTTGCGCGCTATCTCTGCGCGCCGCCGACGCGTATGATCCCCGAAGACGACGTCGCGCGGCTGCATCGGGCGGCGATCGACCGTCTCGGCGAAGCGAAAGCCGCCGAGGTCTCGCGCGAGGCGGGACGGCGCACCGGTGACTATCTCCTCGCCAACCGCATTCCCACATTCGTCCAAGGCGCTTTAAAAATCCTGCCGCGTCCGCTTGCGGCGCGGATTCTCGTCGCGGCGATCGCGCGCCATGCCTGGACATTTTCAGGAAGCGGCGAATTCTCCTATGAATTCGCGCCGCATCTGCGCTTGCGCATCGCCGGTTCGCCGATCTGCGAGGGGCTCCGCACAGAGACGCCGGCCTGCACCTATTTCGCCGCGACTTTTGAGCGTGTGTTCGCGGAAATGCTCGGGCCTTCGCTGAGCGTCACGGAAACAGAATGCGCGGCGATGGGCGCCGCAGCCTGCGTCTTCGAGGTGCGCTGGTAAGCAGCGCCTGCGCCGTTACGCGCGTAGCAATCCATGAGCTCGCGCTCGGCCCTCGATTGCTTTGTCGCTTGCGCTCTTCGCAATCACGGCGCGTCTAGCTTCCGGCTGGAACGAGCCAGTCTTCGGCTGGCGCATAGCCTTCGCCCACCGCTTTGCGATAATGCATCGTGAAGCCGCTGATCGCTTTGCGCAATGCGTCACCTGGGGTATCCGCCTCCGACGCGCAGCTCCAAAAGGGGCTCGGCTGACGCGGCGTTTTAATCGCGTGGCTCAGGCGAAACGCTGTCCGCGATCCCCAGGTCCGCCGCAATCGAATGGTGACGACGGTCTCGAGCGTCCCAATCCGGATCATATACGCGCCTTCGTCGTCTCGCCTTTGAACGACGCTGACGCAATCATCTTGCAGCGCGCTTTCCACTGTGCACACGGCGTCATCCTCCCTGCTTTGCGCCCAGCGAAACGAAAGCAAAGCTGCAAACTGCCGGTATTGAGACGTGCGCGACCATCCTTGTCAAAAATGGCCAAAAAGCGCCCGGCTGATGTGGCCATCGGCCGGGCGAAAAGCCGACGGTCAGCGCGCGGCCTTGCCGCCGAGCTCGGGGAAGTCCTGCAACATGCTCTGACCGTAAAGCGGCTTGCTCACGCCCTGATGACAGGTGCCGCAATTGGCCTTCGGGCTGTCGCCGAGCGGGCCTAACCGATTGGCGGGATAGAGCGATTTTAGCGTTTCGAGATAGACCGCGTTCACCTCGCGCATCATCTGCAAGCCGTTCCAGGCGGCCGTGCGCTGCGGCGCGCTCTGGGACCAGTCCAGGAAGGCGCGGCTATTGTGACAGAAGGTACAATTAACGCCGAGCGCTTGTGACATGTGCATCATCAGCGCGTAGCTCTGCTCCGTTTGCTGGATGGAGGCGCCCTGCGTGGTCGGCAAGGCGGTTTTGCCCACAACGCGAATATTATCGTCGCCGAGCAGATGCGGCGTGAACGGATCGACGGGAAGCGCCGTCGTTCCATTCGACGTCGATGGATGGCCGAAACCATAGTTGTGCGCCGCCATGCCGCCAGCGTGCCGCGCGCCCGGATTTTCGTACCAGACGTTCTTGGGCACAGGCTGGCCGCGATGACAGGTGTAGCAGGTCACGCCGACATCGCCGACATGCGACGTCCATTCCTTGTTGATGTCACGCGTCATTTCAATCATGCGCCGGGCAACGATCTTGGTGTAAATCCCGTCGTCGGCGAGATCGTCGGTGTGGCAATAGCCGCAGCCCTGGTCGGGCGACACCCATTGCGTGATGGCGACCATCAGACGGTTGAACTCATCCGTACTGAGGTCGGTCAGCACTTTCACATTCTTATAGGCGCTGGTCGCACGCTCTCCGGAGGGCGACGCCGGATCGATCGGCGCCGGCAAAGCGTTGGCCGCTTCCAGAATGCGCTTGTTCTGGGCGCTGATGAGCTGCTCCTGGCCCGTGCCGCGGTAGCCGGTTTGTGTGCTGATGATCGGCGGGCGAACCCATCCGGGGGTGAACAGCATGGCGACCGTGAGCAACGTCGCCACGACGATGCCGAGGAGAGAGAAAGCCAGTCTCATGGCGCGCCTCCCGTGGTGAGCGCAGGATCGACGACCGGCGCGAAGACATGCGGATATTCCGGCGCAATGCCATGCAGCACGCCCCAGAGATACCAATTGTCGACGACGGTGCCGGTAAGGAGAATGCCAATGCCGCCGCTCAACGGGCACAGCACGGCGAACCACCAGGCCCAGCGGTGGATCGACTCCATCGTTGCGTTGAAGCCCATCGTCCAGCGCCAGAACAGCGCCGCACGCTCCGACGCGGTGCCGCGATCGATGATCTGCTCGATCTCGCGCTCTCCGCCGAAGCGCCCGACCGCCAGAATCGTCGCGCCATGCATGGCGAACAGCAGCGCCGATCCATAGAGGAAGACGATCGAGAGCATGTGAAACGGATTGTAGAAGAGATTGCCGTAGCGGATGGAAAAGGCCGCGGTCCAATCCAGATGCGGGAAAATGCCGAACGGCACCGCCTCACTCCAGCTGCCCATCAGCAGCGGACGAATGAAGCCCAGCACCAGATAGAGCCAGATCGCCGAAAGAAAGGCCCATGCCGTATGCGTGCCGAGACCCAAGGCCCGCGCCCGGCGATACATGCGCCACCACCACAGCAACACGGATGACGTTAGGAAAAAGCCGGCGAACAGCCACCAGCCGCCCTCGCTGAGCGGCGGAAAGATCTTGATTCCGTATTGCGGCTTTGGCGGCTCGAGCGCCAACCACGGCAATTGCCGCACGAACTGCACCGGATCCCAATTCACCGACGCCCACATGTTGAGGCCGATGATTTCGAAGGCGATGAATCCGAAGACAAGCGACAGCGTGCCGAGATAGCCGAGATAGATCGGCCCGATCTGCGCATTGCCGATGCGTCCGAGAAGATGGGAAAACGTCGCCCAACTCGTTCGCTTCATTCCGGGAACGGGAACGCCGGGGTGCGGCGCATCGGCGCGGACCTGAACCTGCGTAAAGATGTTCTGATAATAGGCCACGAGTCGTCTCCCTACGCGTTAGCGCCAGACGGGAAGATTGAGCCACCAGTTCCACCACTCGGGCCAGCCGCGAGTCCAGAACGGGCCGCTGATGATCATGCACACCGCGCTCCAGAATGCGGAGGACACCGCCAGGAACAGGCCGAGCCGATGAATGCCGAGCGTGCCGATGGAGTAGCCGATCGAGTCGCGGAAGAATGTGTCTTCGTGTTCGGGCGTCTTCACGGCCTCGCCCTTGCCGGGATTGGTCGCGGACAGCACCAGCGCGCCGTGCAGCGACAACGCGAAACATGTCGCGAAGAAGAACGACACCGCGATCATATGCGCGGGATTGTAGTGAAAATGCAGATATTGGTAGCCGGTGTTCGACACCCAATCGAGATGACTGATGATGCCGTAGGGGAAACCGAATCCCCAGGCGCCCAGCAGCAGCGGACGAATCACGACGAGCGACACATAGGCGAAGATCGCGAAGCCGAAGGCGACGGGCACATGATAGTTCATGCCGAGCTTGCGACAGATTTCGACCTGGCGCAGCGCCCATGAAATGAACGCGCCGGTCGCGCAGAAGGTGATGATCTGCCAAAGCCCGCCTTCCTTCAGCGGCGCGAGCGCCAGACCATATTTAAGATCGGGCGGCGCGATGTTGATCTGCCAGATATTCCAGGTCGGGCCCATCGCCGCGCCCCAGATGATCAGCGCCGTGCCGAGCGACGAAAGGATGATCGTCGTCACGCCGAAAAAGCCGACGTAAAACGGCCCGACCCAGAAATCGAAGAGGTCGCCGCCGATGAGCGTGCCGCCGCGCACGCGATATTTTCGCTCGAAACTCAGCAGAGCCATGGCCGCGCCTCCCTCGGATGCCAGTCAAATTGTCTGCGTCCGCGGGCGGAAGCGAAACGCGTCCGTCCGCAGCGCGTAGTCGTCGAACCGATCAGCCGAACGCGGCGGGCGGGCCGCCGGGAATCGTCTGTTCGATCTGTCCTGTGCGCGCGGGACGCGGTCCTTCCAGCCAGTTGAAGCGGTCGGTGCTGAGCAGAATGAAATGAATCAGCAGCGCCAGCGTGAACAGGAAGGTAAAGAGCGCGACCAGCGTGCGACGCGGATCGAAAAGCAGCCATACTTTGTGCATGCCGATCTCCTATCAGCCGAGGAGCGACAGCGCCGCATGAGCGGCGTTCGTCACGCCGTCGAGCAGAGCGTAGCCCTTCGGACCCGGCAACCAGGGCCGCCAGAACCACACCAGCACATGCGCGATGATCGCGATGAAGGTGAAGATCAGGAAGCTCCTGACGAAGAGGCTATGAAATTCCATAGCCTCCGGCTCTGTCAGACCTGACAGAGAACTCCTTTCTCTCTCGATGGCCATCTATTGACCTCCGTTAGAATTGCCGCGCACGCCTTACGCGGCGGTAGCATCGCAACCCGAGAGTCACGACAGGCGTTCCGCTCGGCTTTCCCGGGCGAAGCTCTGCAACATCGCGCGCGCAATCAAGGCGTAGGAGATCACGATCAGCATGTTCTCGCGCGCTTCGGCGACGACCGACGCGGTCGATGGGCGCGGCGCTTCGCCATGGCTGCGCGCGCGCTGCAAAAGGCGCTGCGCCGCCGTCGCGACGAGGAACGCCGGGAACAGCACGCCGAGCAGCAGCTGGAATTTGAATTCGGTCGCGCGAAGATCGGGCGTCGAATAGATCGCGGAACTCATGGCTTCTCCTTCCATGCGAGAACGAGCGATTTCGCGGGCGGCGTCGGTCTGCGCTGCGTCATGCGCCCCGCCCTTCCATCACCAGGTCGCGCGCCCGTTCGACGCGCGCCGCCGTCACCATGTCGTCGCCGGCGCTACGCGCCGCGCGTTCGGCGGCGTCGCGCAGGCGTTTGGCCGCGGAGATGCGCACCAGCAGCGGCGTCGCTTCGACGAATTCGTCGAGCATCGATTTTGCGGAATCTTCCCAGGCGATCTCGCGATGTAGACGCGCCGGAGTCGGGTCGACCTTGTCGAGTTCAGTCCCGAGCGGCAGAATGTTGAAGAGCGCATCGAACAGCGCGTTGCAGACTTCCTGCACGAGATAGACGGCGCCCGAATAACCCATGAAGGGCGTGCCGGCATGGCGCCTGATGATCGCGCCGGGGAAGGACGCCGGAATATAGATCGAGCGTCCGCCGGCTTCCGCCGCATACATGCGCTCATTGTAGCTGCCGAACAGAACGAGCGGCGCCGTCTCCTTCACCGCCTTGCGCACGGCGGCGTTGTCCGTCTTCTCGCCCGGGCGCCGGCCAATAGCGAAGGCGCAGGGCAGGCCCATCTCGTCCTCGAGAAAATGCCGCACGCCGCGTGCATAGGTGTCCGTCGCGACGATGCCGAAGTTGGCGCTTCCAAAGAAATCCTGCGTCACCGATCGCCACAGATCCCACAGCGGCTTGATCGTCGTGTGCTTCTCGCGCTCAATAAACGGCTCGGGATCGAGCCCCAGTTCTTGCCCGAGCGTGCGCAGAAATTTCGTCGTGCTGTGCAGCCCGATCGGCGCCTGCAGATAAGGACGCTCCAGCGCCTCGCAGAGATGGCGGCCGAACTCGCGATACATGCAGATGTTGACGTCGGCGTCCGCGAGTTTCGGCGTGTCGGCGATATGACTGCCAAGCGGAAAGATCATGTTGATCTCGGCGCCGATTCCTTCGACCAGCCGCTTCATCTCCGCAAGATCGGACGGCATGTTGAAGACGCCGTAGCAGGGGCCGATGATGTTGACGCGCGGCTTCTCGCCGGATGCGCGCGCTTTGCGCTTCGGAGTCTTGCCTTTCTTCGGGCCATACTCGCTCCAGAGCCAGCTCATCGCGCGATTGGCGCACTGCCACTGATCCTCGTCGATCGTGCGCGGCAGAAAGCGCTGAATGCCGGTGCCTTCGGGCGTCACGCCGCCGCCGATCATTTCGGCGATCGAGCCGGTGACGACGACGCTCGGCAAATCGGGATCAAGCGTCGCATGCGCGCGCTTCATCGCGCCTTCGGTGCCGTGGCGCCCGAGTTCTTCTTCCGACAGTCCGGTGACGACGATCGGCAGCTCATGCGGCGGCAGGGCGTCGGTGTAATGCAGCACCGAGGTGACGGGCAGATTTTCGCAGCCGACAGGACCGTCGATGACGACCTGCAAGCCTTTGATCGCCGTGAAGACATAGACGGCGCCCCAATAGCCGCCGGCGCGATCGTGATCGAGGACTAGCATGCGCCCATCTCCTCGATGGGCTTCGCCGCGGCTTTCGCGCGCTGCTTCTTAGCGAATTCCGGACGGTCCCGCGGAACGTCCTGCCAAATGCCCGCCGCGAATCCCTTGCCCACGCCTTCGAAGAAATCATTCATTTCGTCGAAGCGCGCCCGATTGGAGATCGCCGTGTTGACGACTTTCGCAAGCGAGCCGGCGCCGGCGACGCCCATCAGCGGTCGCGCGGAGATGAGATTGGTGAAATAGAGCGCCGGCGTCGCATTCTGCTTCGCCTTCTGCACCACCGGCGTCGTGCCGATGGCGAGATCGGGCTTGAATTCGTCGAAGGCGGCGAAGTCCTGTTCGAGCGAGGCGCGAAACTGCACATGCACGCCTTTCGCTTCGAGCCATTCACGATCAGCGTCGGAGAAGCGCGTGCGCGGACAGGCGGTGCCGACATAGCGAAGGTCGGCGCCGGATTCGACGAGCAGGCGTCCGACGAGGAGTTCTGAGCCTTCATAGCCGGAGAGCGTCACGCGTCCGGAGATTGGGGCCGCCGACAGGGCGCCTTTTATTGCGGGCAGCAGGCGGTTCTTCGCCGCGTCGATTTTTTCGCGCGCAACGTCGCACGCGGCGCCGATCGCCTCGAGCCAGGCGGCCGTTCCGTCGTGACCGACGGGCGCCGAGCCCACCACGGCGCGCCCGGCGGCTTCAAATTCACGCACGCAGGAGGCGTAGAACGGGTGAATCGCGGCGACCGCCGCGCAATCCAGTGCGCCATAAAGTTCTCGCCATTCTCGGGTCGGCGTAACAGGGCCCGCGGCGAGACCGAGCAAATCGAGCATCGCGCCGATCTGCATCGGATCGGCCGGGAACATTTCGCCGAGCAGGGAGATGGTCGGCTTGCCCGCGCGCGGCGCGCGCGGCGCCTGAACTGGTCCCTGCTCCGCCTCGAGCCGCGCGAAACGCAACATGGCGCCGGCGAGCACATCCTTTGCCTCGGCATGCGTCGGCACGCCAAAGCCCGGCACGTCAATGCCGATGACGCGCACGCCGTTGATCTCTTTCGGCAGCAGTCGCAGCGGCACGCCCGACGCCGTCGGCACACAGAGATTGATGACGACGATTACGTCATAAGTCTCAGGATCGGCGAGGGCGTGAACCGCCTCGCGAATGTCCTCGAACAATTTGCCTGTGACGAGCGTCTCGGAATTGAACGGCACATAGCCGACGGTGCGCTTCGCGCCATAGAAATGCGACGTGAAGGTAAGGCCATAGACGCAGCAGGCCGAGCCCGAAATCACCATCGCCGTGCGGCGCATGCGCAGGCCGACGCGCAGCGATCCGAAGGCGGGGCACATGCTCTGCGGCTGATCATGCGGGCCTTGCGGATAGTCCTTCGCATATTGGCCGAGCGTGTCACTCATGCCGGCGGCTTCGGCGGCGGAGCGCAGCCTCTCCTTGCCCGCATGACAACCGAGTCCATCCGTCTGCAGCGCCGCGGCGACATCATTCGCCGTGTCGAGAGCGACCGTGTTGGAGCCGAGATCATCCATCTTGCGCTTCCCTCAGACCGTTTCGTAGACGACTTCGAGGGACGGCTTCTGCGTCAGCGTTGCGCCGCACATGTCCTGCAGCGTCGCCGGCTCGAGCACGACATCGCGTCCGACCGATTCTCCGGAGAAAAGGCCGAGCAGATCGTCCTGCGTCAGCGGCGCGGGGCGGTGCGGTTTCGCGCCGGCGACATTTGCGGCGAGTTCGGCGAAGAGCGCGCCCCAGCGTCCCTCCGGACGGCCGATGATTTCGTAATTCGCGCTCTTGCGGCGGATGTCGTCGTCCGCCGGGATCGACGCGAGGATCGGAATGCCGGCGGCTTTCGCGAAGGCCTGCGCTTCGCCCGTGCCGTCGTCCTTATTGATGACGAGTCCGCCGACGCCGACATTGCCGCCGAGCTTATGGAAATATTCCACCGCCGAGCAGACATTGTTGGCGACATAGAGCGACTGCAGATCATTCGAGCCGACGACGATGACCTTCTGGCACATGTCGCGCGCGATCGGCAGCCCGAAGCCGCCGCACACCACGTCGCCGAGGAAGTCCAGCAGGACGTAGTCGAATCCCCATTCATGGAAGCCGAGCTTTTCCAAAAGCTCGAAACCATGAATGATGCCGCGTCCGCCGCAGCCGCGTCCAACTTCGGGCCCGCCGAGCTCCATCGCGAAGACGCCGTCGCGCTTGAAGCAGACATCGCCGATCGCGACCTGATCGCCCGCAAGCTTTTTCTTCGTCGACGTTTCGATGATCGTCGGGCAGGCGCGTCCGCCAAACAGCAGCGAGGTCGTGTCGCTCTTTGGATCACAGCCGATGAGCAGCACTTTCTTTCCCTGCTGCGCCATCATGTAGGAGAGATTGGCGAGAGTGAAACTCTTGCCGATGCCGCCTTTGCCGTAGATCGCGATGATTTGTGTGTCTTTGGTCGCGGTCGTCGGCGCCGGGTCGGGTTCTATGGCGGCTTCCTCGCGCAGAAGATGCGCGGGCGGATTGGCGAGTTCGGCGGCGGTGAGAAAGCCTTGCGCGTCATTCATGCTACCGCTCTCCAGTCGAGAACCATCTTGAGACAGCGTGGATCGTCGAAGGCGATCGGATAGGCGTCCCGCGCCTGCAGCGCGAAGCGCCGATGCGTGATCAGCCCTTCGAGCGAAAGACGTCCGTCTTCGGCGAGATCAATGACGGTCTTGAGGTCGTCGGGGCGCCACTGGGCCGCGACCCGCAGGCGCGCCTCGCGCATGAAGGCGGGCGGAAAGGCGAAAGCGAGGGGACGCTCGTAAAAGCCGGCGAGAACGATCTCGCCGCCAGGCGCGAGACGCGCGATGAGAGCGTCGAGTATCGTCGGATCGCCGCTGACGTCATAGATCACGCGATAGTCGCGGCGCGCATCGTCCTCCGGCGTCGTCACGAGATAGGCGTCTGCGCTTTCCGCGCGGTGCGGATCGCGCTCCCACACGGTCGGCGCGCCGCCGGCGGCGACGGAAAGACGCGCGAGCAACCGTCCAAGGACGCCATGTCCGACAATGAGTTCGGCCCCTTGCGCCGCGACCTCGCCGCGCGCGTGCTGCGCGGTGGCCGCGAGCGCAAGCAGCACGCCTCTGTCGCCAAGCTCCCTGGGAATGACGGCGACGCGCGCGCCTTTGACGACAAGATGCGAGGCGGCGCCGCCAAACAGCCCGCGAACGGCGCCGTAGCAGGTCGCTCCCGGCGCAAAGACGCGCTGACCGACGCTGTAGCCGCTCTCGGGCCCCGCTTCGACGATTTCGCCGACGGTCTCGTAGCCGGGAACCAGTGGATAGCCCATGCCGGGGAAGTCCGGCATGCGCCCGCTATAGAGGAGCCGCTCGGTGCCGGTGCTGATTCCGCTCCAGGCGGTTTCGACGACGACGTCGGCGGTGCCCGGCGCATCGAGCGGCAGGCGGTTGAGCGCCAGCCTTCCTGGCTGTTCAAGGACGATGGCGAGCGCTTCCAACATCATCGGCCTTTCGCGCATGCGCGCTGAAGGTGAACCAACTTGGATCGATCGTCAGTTTATATTGACATAAAATGGCGTCAAGTTAATATTACACACGCCACGCAGTCAGCACGCTCGCGAAAAGCGGACGCGGCGATCTAAGGGCGCGAATCCGTTCAAAGCCGGCGGCTTGGAGCAGCCGCGTCATTTCAGCGTGGCGGCGGGGGCGGCCGCTGCCCATCGCCAGCAAATAGAAGCCGAAATAAGCGTCGCCGATCGCTTCCGCGCCAGGCGTCTGCGCCATGGGTTCGGCGATGACCAGCGTGCCGCCAGGCGGCAGGGCGGAATAGGCGGCGCGCAGCGCGGCGAGGGCTTTCTCGTCGTCGTGATCGTGCAGCACGCGAATAAGGGTGACGACGTCCGCGCCGGTGGGCGGCGGCGCTTCGAGAAAGCTCCCCGAGTGGATTTCAACCCGCGACAGACCTTGCGTTGCGAGGAGACGGCTGGCCCGGGCCGCGACCGGCGGCAGATCGAAAAGCTGCAGGCGCAGCGCCGGATGCCTTGCCGCGACGGCGGCGACGAACGCGCCCTCGCCGCCGCCAATGTCGAGCAAACATTGGTGGCGACCGAATGGGTAGGCGTCGAGCACGTCTTGCGCGATGAGCTTTTGCGAGCGCGCCATGAGATCGCTGTAGGGGCCGCACGCCGCCTCATCGCTCTCGTCGCCTTTGGCGTAGGGCCAGAAATCCGAGAGCCGCGTCGTCGTTTCGCCGCGCAGCAGCGCGATCGGGTCGCGCAGATCGTCGTAAAGCAGCGTGTGATGCTCGACAAAGGCGGCGACCGAAGGATTGCCGAGCATCGAGGCGCCAAGATCGTCGAGGGCGAAGCGATCACCAGGCAGCGCGCGCAAGAGCTTGAGCGACGCCGCGGCGCGCAGCAGGCGATGCGCGGCCTCGGGCGAGAGAGCGAGTCGCGAAGCGATCTCGCTTACATCTTGCGGGCCGGCCGCCAGCGTCTCAAAGAGGCGCAGCCGCACGCAGGCGAGCAGGATCTGCGAATAGACGAATCCGGCGCAAAGGTCGAAAAGCGCCTTGGCGCGGCGCTGCGCGATGAAACGCGTGAATGGCGAAATCGCCGCCCAGCGCTGGAATCGCGGATCGGCGACGAGGCCGTTGCGCCAGTTGAGCCAGCGTTCGCGCCAGGCGGCGCGACCGCCAGGCGCGGGATGTGAGGCGGCCGACACCCGCCGCCCCTCAGGCCGCTTCGCGGGCGAGCTGTTTGGGAAAGAACAGCGCCGTCTGCGCCTTGATCAGCGCGCGCAGCTCCATGGCCCCGGGACAATCGGGAATGGACTCCACCGCCGCCCTGACCAGCTCCTCGAGCCTCGCCTTGGCGCCGCCGACGCCGAGCTGCGCCGCCGCATTGGGGCGCAGGCGCACGGCGTCCTGGCCGATGGGCTTGCCAAGTTCATCAGAGTCGCAGAGCACGTCGCGCAGATCGTCCGCGACCTGATAGGCCTCGCCGAGTTTGTCGCCGAGCATGCGCCAGGGCTCCGCCGCGACGCCGGCTGCGGCCGCGCCGGCCCGCGTCGCGGCGACAAAGAGAGCGCCGGTCTTCGCGCGCTGGTAATCGGCGAGCGGCACGGCGACTTCGCACTCCCACGCCTGGCCGGCGACGATGCCGCCGGGCGAGCCGACCGCCTCCGTGACGATGCCGAGCAGCGTCGCCATGCGCGCCGGGTCGCGCGCCGCAACCTGCCCGAGCGTCGCGAAGGCGTGAACGATGAGCGCGTCGCCGGTCAGCACGGCGATCGGCGCGCCATATTCGGCGTGGACCGAGGCCTTGCCGCGACGCAGGGCGGAATCGTCGAAACAGGGCAGATCATCGTGGACGAGCGAGGCGCAGTGCAAAAATTCGATCGCCGCCGCAGCGGCGTCGGCCGACTCTGGATCGGCGTCGCCACAGGCGCCGGCCACGGCAAGGCAAAGCTGAGGGCGGATGCGGTGGCCAGCGGGAAATACGGCGTAGCGTAGCGCCGACGCCAGCAGCGGCGGCGCGCCAGGGCCTTGCGCCAGCGCCACAGCGCGGTCGAGCGCCTGTTCGATACGGTCGGCAATTTGCATGGCCCGCCTCCGCTATGTAATGTTCAGTAGCCTTCATTTATGTCACTATAGATTGACACAAGCTGGAAGTTCGATCAACTCTTTTCCGACGTGGTGACGCAGCGCGCGGCGCTCGTGCGCCGCTATCTGCGATCGGGATGAAATCGAATGAGAACGCATCGCGTCGTCGTCATCGGCGCTGGGATCGGGGGACTCGTCTCCACGCTGCTGCTGGCGACGCGCGGACTGGACGTCACATTGGTCGAGCGCGCGCAGGCTCCCGGCGGCAAGATGCGGGAGATCGAAGCGGGCGGCGCCACACTCGACGCCGGCCCCACCGTCATGACAATGCGATGGGTCTTCGACCAAATCTTTGATGAAGCCGACGCCGATTTCTCCGATCGCGTAAAACTGCTTCGTCTGGAAACGCTTGCGCGCCACGCCTGGAGCGAAAGCGAAAGGCTGGATCTCTTCGCTGATCCGGCGCGCAGCTTCGACGCCATCCACGCCTTCGCCGGCAAAAGAGAAGCCGAAGGTTTTGCGCGCTTCCGCGCGCGCGCGCGCGGCATCTACGAGACGCTGCGCGACTCGTTCATTCTCGCGCAGCGGCCGAGTCCGATCGATCTTATGCGCCGCGCCGGGGTCTCCGGTCTTCCCAATCTCACGCGCATCTCGCCCTTTGCGTCGATGTGGGATGAACTCGGAAAATATTTTCGCGATCCGCGGCTGCGCCAGCTGTTCGGACGCTACGCGACCTATTGCGGCTCCTCGCCGTTTTTGGCGCCGGCGACGCTGATGCTCGTCGCGCATGTCGAGATGGAAGGCGTCTGGCGCGTCGAAGGCGGCATGCATCGGCTCGCGGTCGCGCTTGCCGATCTCGCCCGCGACCGCGGCGCGCGTATTTTCTATGGACAAAACGCCAAACGCATTCTCGTCGAGGGCGGGCGCGCCACGGGCGTCGAGACCGAGCACGGCGAGATCATCGGCGCCGATGCGGTGGTGATGAACGGCGACGCCGGCGCGCTGCGCGCGGGACTTCTCGGCGCGCCTGCAATCGCCGCGCTGAACAACGCGCCGCGTGCGCAGCCGTCGCTTTCGGCCGTGACATTCGCCTTGCGGGCGCAAACTCGCGGCTTTCCCCTCGTCCATCACAATGTTTTCTTCTCGCGCGACTACCGCGCCGAATTCGACGACATCTTCCGTGATCGACGGCTGCCGCGCGCGCCGACGGTCTATGTGTGCGCGCAGGATCGCGGCGACGAAGACTTACGTTCCAGCGACGAAAGGCTGTTCGCGCTCGTCAATGCGCCCGCCGGCGACGGCGCACGGGAACTTTCGACCGAGGAGTTGCGCCAATGCGAGAAGAGGACCTTTCGATTTCTCGCCGACTGTGGTCTCGACATCCAGGCGCCGCCGCAGGCGATCGCGCGCACGACGCCCAAGGATTTCGCGCAGCTCTTCCCGGCGACGGGCGGCGCGATCTACGGCCAGGCGACGCACGGCTGGATGGCCTCCTTCACGCGGCCGGGGTCACGCACGCTTCTTCCGGGTCTTTATCTCGCGGGGGGCAGCGCGCATCCGGGCCCGGGCGTGCCGATGGCGGCGATCTCGGGTCGTCTCGCTGCGAAGAGTCTGATGGCGGACCTTTCTTCGACGCGGCCGTTGCGCCGAGCGGCTATCGCTGGTGGTATGTCGACGCGCTGAGCGACGACGGCCAATATGGCCTGACGGTCATCGCTTTCATCGGCAGCGTCTTCTCGCCCTATTACGCCTGGTCGGGATGGGCCGATCCCTTCAATCATTGCGCCGTCAATGTCGCGCTTTATGGCCCGCGCGGCGCGCGCTGGGCGATGACCGAACGCGGCCGCAAAAGTCTCACACGCACGCGCGACGTTCTCTTGATCGGACCGAGCTCGCTGGAATGGCGCAACGGCGCGCTGACCATCCGCCTTAACGAGATTGCGGCGCCTTTGCCTAAACCCATTCGCGGCGCAATTGTTGTGGAGCCCTTGGCGATGAATGCGAAGGAATTCACGCTGGAGACCAAGGGCAATCATATCTGGCGGCCGATCGCGCCCGTGGCGCGCGTGTCGCTTGATCTTCATGCGCCAGAGCTGTGCTGGAAAGGCCACGGCTATTTCGACGCGAACGCCGGCGACGAGTCGCTCGAAAAGGCCTTTGCTTTTTGGACATGGTCGCGCGCCAATATCGGCGACGACGCCGCAATCCTCTATGACGCGGAACGGCGCCGCGAAGCGCCGCTATCGCTCGCCTTGCGATTCAGCGCATCGGGCAAGATGGAGACGATTGATCCTCCGCCCCTCGCGCCGCTGCCTTCGACGAAATGGCGCGTCCAACGCCGCACGCGCGCCGATGATGGAGTCGCGCAGGCGCTGCGCAGCTTCGAGGACGCGCCCTTCTATTCTCGCTCGCTAGTCTCGGCGAAGTTTCAGGGCGAGACGGTCAACTGGATCAATGAGAGTCTCTCGCTCGATCGCTTTGCGAATCCGCTCGTTCGACTGATGCTGCCCTTCCGCATGCCGCGCCGCGCCTGACGCCGCGCAAAATCAGCCTCTTTCGTCAGACTCGACTCCTCGTCACGCAGGCGTTTTCTTGCCTTGTAATCTGGAAGCGCTCTTGGCCGATCACCACGCCGAAAGAGAACACCAGTTCGACCGCGCCGAAGTAGTCATCCAACATCTGCTAGTCGCCATAGCGTTCGGCGCGCTCCAAACGTTCGAATATTTCGAGCACGCGCAGGAACTGCGGCACGGCGCCATTGTCTGCTCCGCGCAGCGGCCGGACCGGATGCCGCGCAACCGCTTCGATCAGAAACATCGCGGCGCCATGCGGCGGCAAAGGCGCGCCGCCTGAAAGCAGCGGCGACGCTGCACAGGCCTTTGCGACCAGCGCCAGCTTGCGCGCGCCGCCGACTCGCGCGCGTTGCGTGATCGAGTCGAGCGCGTAGCGCCCTTCGAGTTCGCGCCCGATTTCGGCATAAAGCATCGCAGCGGCGAGAATCGCGGGCCGACAGGAAAGAGGAAGTTGCGCAATGCCGCGCCGCGCGCGCGTATAGAGCGCGTCGGCTTCGGCGAGCAGCCGTCGAACGACACTCTTGAGCTCCGGCGTTGCGCCGGGACGCGCGAGGAACCCTTCAGGATCGACGCCCGCCTCGCGCAGCCAGCAAAGCGGCAGATAGAGCCGGCCGGCGCGCGCGTCCTCGCCGACGTCGCGCGCGATATTGGTCAGTTGCATGGCGATCCCGAGATCGCACGCGCGAGCCAATGTCTGCGGCTCGCGCACGCCCATCATCAACGTCATCATCACGCCGACGGTTCCGGCGACGCGCGCGGCGTAATCATGGAGTTCATCGAGCGTCTCATAGCGGCGCCCTTCGGCGTCCCAGGCGAGACCTTCGAGCAGCGCTTCAGGCACGGCGCGCGGAATGGCGCAACGGCGCACGAGATCCGCCATCGCGCGGTCCGCGGCGACGGGATACGGACGGCCCTCATAGGCGCTCGCCAATCGCTCCCGCAGCCGTTCCAAGGCGGAAAAGGAGCCGCCTTCGACATCAACCGCATCGTCCGAGAGACGACAGAAGGCGTAAAGCCCATAGGCAGGCGCGCGCACGCGACGCGGCAAGATCAGCGAAGCCGCAAAGAAAGAACGCGAGCCCTGTCTGATCGCCTGCCGGCAGGCGGCATGATCGTCTCGAGCGGCGAATGCGACGTCAGGCGAAAACGGATGCATCGGGCGCCACCTTGTCGAGTATCCGCGCCGACGACAGAACGCCCGGCAGTCCGGCGCCGGGATGCGTGCCCGCCCCGACCAGAAAAAGATTGCGCACGTCCTCGCTCGCATTGTGCGGACGAAACCAGGCGCTTTGCGTCAATATCGGCTCCAGTCCGAAGGCTGCGCCGTGGAAGGCGTTAAGTTCTGCTTCGAAATGCAACGGAGTCGCGACCCGCGAGGTGACGATTTCAGAAGCGAGGCCCGGCAAGACCGTCTCTTGGAGGTTCTGTTCAATTCTCTGGCGATAGCGCTCCGCGAGCGCTGACCAGTCCTGGCCGCCTTCGAGATTGGGCACCGGCGAAAGAACGTAAAATGTGTCGCAGCCCGGCGGCGCCAGCGACGGATCGGTCGCCGTTGGCCGATGCAGATACAGGCTGAAATCTTCGGCGAGGGTCTTGTGCTGAAAGATGTCTTTCAGCAGCTCGCGATAACGCGGCCCGAGCAGAATCGTATGATGGGCGACGTCCTCATATCTGCGCCGCACGCCGAAATACCAGAGAAAAAGCCCCATCGAGTAGCTGGCGCGATCGAGCTTGCGATCGCTCCACCGACGCCGAGCGGAAGCAGGCAAAAGATGGCGATAGGTCCAGGCTGAGTCCGCGTTCGAAACCACGATATCGGCGTCGATGCGTTCGCCCGACGCCAATTGCACGCCCTTGGCGACGCCCTTCTCGACGATGATGGAGCCGACCTCCGCGTTACAGCGCATCTCGCCGCCCTGACTTTCGATGAGTTTGACGAGCCCGGCGACAAGACTGCCCGTGCCGCCCATCGCGAAATGCACACCCCAACGCTTTTCCAGCGCCGCGATCAGACAATAAGTCGCGCTGGCGCGGAACGGACTGCCGCCGATGAGCAGCGGATGGAAGCTGAAGATTGTGCGCAACCGCTCGTCGCGAAAGAATTGCGACACGAGCCCATGGACGCTGCGGTAGCCCTGAAGGCGGATGAGATCGCCGGCGATGCGCGCCATGTCGAGCGGCGAGGAGAAGGGAACATCGCCAAGCTCTTCGAAGCCGATGCGACAGATCTCTCGGCTTTTGTCCATGAAGCGCGTGAAGCCCTCGACATCCTGCGGCGAAAAGCGGGCGACCTCGGCCCGCATCGCATCCATATCGCCGCTGTAGTTGAAACAGGCGCCGTCGGCGAAACGAATGCGATAAAAGGGCGACATCGGCCGCAATTCGATATCGTCGGCCATCCGGCGCCCGCAGAGCGTCCAAAGCTCTTCGAAAAGGAAGGGCGCCGTGATGATCGTCGGCCCGGCGTCGAACGTAAATCCATCTTGACGATAGACAGAGGCGCGGCCGCCTGGCGCATCGCGCTTTTCCAGAACGGTGACGCTGTAGCCGCGCGCGCCCAGCCGGATCGCGGCGGCGAGCCCGCCAAAGCCGCTGCCGATCACGACGGCGCGGGGCTTCCTCCCGGTGGCCGCCGCCAAGCGGTGTCGCTCAGCCAGTGTCAACATAAGTAGACACTAGCGCGGTCAGGCGGAACGATCAAGGGTGTGCGATGGTCCGTGTCTAAGCCCTCGAGCGCCCGCGCGCAGCCTTACAAATTCAGCACCAGCAGGTTGCTCTTGGCGCGCGAGACGCAGGCCAGAAAAAAGCCGTCCGCCTTTTCCTGATCGGAGAGACGCTTGTCGCGATGATCCGCCTCGCCTTCGATGACCTGGATCTTGCAGGTTCCGCACATGCCCTGTTCGCATGACGTGGGAATCTTGACGCCCTGCTCCTCGAGGAAAGCCGTGACCGTCTTGTCGCCGGGGACTTTATAGACGGCTCCCGTGCTGGCGATCTTGACTTCGAAGACCTTGTCGAGCACGGCCGGCGGCACTTTCGCGGTGAATCTTTCGACGTGGATCCGCTCCTTCGCCCAACCTTTCTGCTCGGCGAGGTGGATGATCGGATCCTGCCACCAATCCACGCCACAGATGAAGAGCTGCGTCTCTTCCGGTTGGTCCTGCAGAAGGGTCACTGGATTGAGCAGCTGGTTGAGTTCGCTCGCCTCATAATAATATTTCGTGTTCTCCGCGAAATTCGACGTCGCGATCATCTCGCTGAATGAACGCGGCGACATCATTGCGTAGACGTAGTGCAGATCGAAGGGAATGTCCTGGCGCTTGAGATGGTCGGCGATGCTCAGGATCGGCGTCACGCCGATGCCTCGCGCCATCAAGATCGCGCGTTTCGTTTGCCGCGGCACGCGAAACCGATTTCTCGGCAAGCCCACCTGCAATTTGTCGCCGACATTCACTTGCGTATGCAGCGCCTTGGAGCCGCCGCGACTGTTGGCGTCGTTCCACACGCCAATGACGTAGCGATGGCGTTCGGTGGCGCTGTTGCACAAGGAATATTGACGCACCAAACCGCCGGGAAGCGTGACGTCTACATGCGCGCCAGGCGAGAAGGTCGGCAGTTCGGCGCCGGTGGAATCGACCAGTTCGAACGAGGCCATATTGTGGGCCTCCTCGCTCTTCTTGGCCACAATCACTTCACGCAGAGTTTCGTCCATCGCGTCGTCCGATCAAGATGCGGAACAGAGCGGAGAAAGTAGCAAGAAGCATACCCTTGGAGTCGCCGCAGACCCGAGCCCCGGCGAACCGACAATGTCACCTATCGGCCAAAAGCCCAGGGTTGCGTCTCCACTGTCGCGGTCTTGTGCGACATTCTTCCTCGCTATCTGGGCGCATTCCTTCCCGGGCCTGTAAAGGTCATTGATCTCGTTGGCTATTCTCAACCCACCAAACTGGGCGCCCTTCTTGAATTAGAAGTCGACGAGGAGACCGCATGGCTGACGCCGAAACCGAAATTCAGAGCCTGAAAGAACGCCCGCAGGACGCCGACGCTCTGCCAAGCGACATCCGCGGCTATCACAGGCGCACCAAACATGCCCCGACGCGCTACGCGCTTGGGCCGGCCTTTCTCGACTGGACCTCGCAGCCTTCGCCGTTCCGGCGCTTCGAGGGCGCGCCGCGCATCGAACTGCCGCTACGCGATCGCGAAGAGACCGCGCCTTTTCCCGGCCCCGCGCTGCGCGCCGCGCCGCTCGACCGCATGGCGCTCGGCCTGTTCATGGAGCTCGGCTTCGGGATCAGCGCCTGGAAAAGTTACGAAGGCTCGACGTGGGCGCTTCGCAACAATCCGTCTTCCGGTAATCTGCATCCGACCGAAGCCTATCTCCTCGCCAACGCCGCCGAGGGACTCGGCGAGACCGCCGCGCTTTATCACTATGCGCAGGAAGATCATGCGCTGGAGCGGCGCGCTGATTTTGAAACGCCGCTCGTTCTGCCCGAGGGCGGCTTTCTGCTCGGACTGAGTTCCGTCCCCTGGCGCGAAAGCTGGAAATATGGCGAGCGGGCGTTTCGCTATTGCCAACTCGACGTCGGCCATGCGATCGGCGCCGCCGCGCAGGCCGCCGCCGCGCTGGGCTGGCGCGCGCATCTTTTGTGCGAACCGGGCGACGCCGACATTGCGGCGCTGCTCGGACTTGATCGGCCGGACGCTTCTCATCGGCGCGAGGAAGAACATCCCGATGCGCTCTTGTGGATCGCCGCTGATGGGAACGCGCCTCCCGCCATTGACGTCTCCAACCTTGCGCGCGCGCCGCGAACCTGGTCGGGCGCCGCAAATCGCTTGAGCGACGACCACGACGGCTGGCCGCTCGTCGACCGCGCGACGCGGTTCTGCGTCAAGCCCCACACGCCGAGATTGGAGCCCTTGTCGCGCATTGCGCCCAAACCCGCCTTCCCGTTCCCGCTGCCGGACATCGGGCGCGTGGTGCGGCGTCGGCGCAGCGCGCAGCGTATGGACGGAATCGCCCGCCTCTCGCAGGAGGCGTTTTGCGCCATGCTGACGTCGACGCTTCCCGGCGCCGAGCCTTGCCTGGCGCCCTTCTCCTGGCCGCCGCGCCTAAATCTGCTGCTCTTCGTGCATCGCGTCGAAGGCGTGGAGCCCGGTCTCTATCTGCTGCAACGCGACGCCGAAACCACGGCGCGGTTGCGCGAGATGTCGGCGCTGGCGTTGCTTTGGACGCCGATCGAGATCGGGCCGCTTAAACTCTTTCGTCTGCGGCAAGGCGCGGTCGAACGCGAGGCGAGCATGAACGCCTGCCGCCAGGCGATCGCCGGCAAGGGCTGTTTCGCCGTCGCGATGATCGCCGATTTCGATCGCACGCTTCAAGAGGATGGCGGCTTCGGCTATCGCCGGCTGCACTGGGAGGCCGGCGCGATCGGCCAAGCGCTCTATCTCTGGTCAAGCGCCATTGGCCTCTCCGGCACGGGGATTGGTTGCTTCTTCGACGACGAGATCCACGCGATGCTCGGTCTGTCGCCAGAGCAATACGCCTTTCAGGACGTCTACCACTTCACCGTCGGCGCCGCGCTGGAAGATCCGCGCATGCTGACGCTCCCCGCCTACCCCGACGAGATGCGCGAGCGAACATGAACATTCAAATTGAAAGGCCGCATGTCGAAGCGCTGATTGCGCGCTTTCCCGCCCATTCGGGGCTCTCGTCGCAACTGCGTTTCGGCGACAGAGTCGAACTCGATCTCGCGCATCTCTCTGGCGCCGAATTCGATTTCCTCGAGGAGCTCTATCAGCAATCGGGTCCCGAATTGCGCGCCAGAGCCGCGCAGCTTGCGACGCTGCGCTCGGCGCTCGAGTCGCAGGGCAAGCGCTTCGAGGCAGGCGATCTTGAAGACGTGTTGCCGGCGCTGGTCAAATATCTGATGACCGATGGGTTACGCGGCTGGCTGTTCACGGCGAGCGTCGCCGCCAAGGCGCTGCCCTATGTCGTGACGCGCTTCGATTATGTGCCGACCTCCAATGACGAGGCCGGCAAAATTCTCGTAGAACTGAAGGCCAACGCCAAGGGCACGCTGCAAACCAATCTCATGCGCATCATGGCGCCCGACATCGTCGGCCGAACAATCAGCGAAATCCTCGCCGCCAAGGGCTTCTTGCGCGAGACGCCGGCTTTGATCGAGGCCTTCGACGCGGCGAGCCAGACCTATTTTGATTGGCGCGGCCGCTATGGCGCGCAATTTTCCGGCAAGGGCTCCGGCTTTCACGCCGAAGATCCCAACGCCACGCATCGCGACACGGACTGGACGCGCAAGGACGTCATCGTGCTCTCGACAAGCGGCGGCGAGGCGCGCCTCGTCAACGACGAGGCGGTGCTTTCGGCGCGCAATCTGACGCTGGAGGCGCCGGGCGACGTGCTCGGGCATTTCCTGCGCAAGGCGGGCAAGAGCAACAATTTCTCCGGCGAGGACGAAATCGCCGAGCTGCGCGAGCAGATTCCGCCGGGACTCTTCACGCAAGTTCCCGTGCATCCCTACATTCTGATGTTTCATCTCGATCTGCATCATCACGTCTGGGTGCATGTCGACGAGATGCGGCTTTATCGCTATCAGCCCGAGTTGAAGAGCAAGCTGGTGCTGCCGGAGGAGCAGACGGATCTCATCGACATTCTGACCGCCGAAATGGACGTGCTGATGGATGACATCGTCCAAGGCAAATCCGGCGGCACGACGGTGCTTTGCGCGGGCCCGCCCGGCGTTGGCAAAACGCTGACGGCGGAAGTCTATTCGGAAATCATCCAGCGGCCCTTGTACCGCGTGCATTCGGGGCAACTGGGCCTCAATGTCGGCACGATGGAGACGGCTCTAAAAGAGATTTTGACGCGCGCCCAGCGCTGGGGAGCGGTGATGCTGATTGACGAGGCGGACGTCTACATCAAGCGACGCGACGACAACATCGCGATGAACGCCGTCGTCGGCGTTTTCCTGCGCGTGCTCGAATATTTCAATGGTCTGCTCTTCCTGACGACGAACCGTGTCGACGACATCGACGAGGCGATCGTCTCGCGCTGCATCGCGCTGATCAAATACAACCCGCCAGACGCTGACGCGAAGCGCCGGATCTGGCGCGTGATGACCGAGCAATTCGCGCTCAACGTCGATGACGGGCTCATCGACGACCTCGTCGAGATTTTCCCCGCCGCCACGGGCCGCGACATAAAGGGGTTGGCGAAGCTCACGGCGAAGTTCTGCCACCAGAAGAATGTGCCGCCGAGCCTCGCCGTTTTCCGCCGCTGCGCGATCTTCCGCGGCCTCGACACGGCGCATGCGGCGTAGCAGATTCAGCCGTCGAATCCGCCGGACAGTCGCTCGCGCCAGCGTTCGGCGAAGGCCTTCGCCACATCCTCGCTCGCAAAGACGACCTCGATCGACCATTCCGTGGTGCGCGTATCGTCGGGCCACGCCCGTTCCACGCTATGCCAGAGGACGTCTGGCCAGTCGGGATTGCGCTGCGGCTTGCCGCTCTCGCGCGACGACGGCCGGCCGACGCGCGCAATCAGCCACTCCATGATCTCCGGCCGAAACGCGGCGCCAAAAAACAGCCCGTGCCGACCCATGCGGTCGGGCGTGCGAAAGATGCGCTGGTTGAGCCAGGCGAAGGCTGGCGGATCAGGGTCACTGTGAAAGCAACGCAGCGTCAGAAGCCGGAACCCCATCGGAACGAAAAGCGCCGGCACAGCGTTGACGCATCCCGCAGACTCCTGCAACGCCGCCGTGTCGGAGCCATGAGTTTCCGTCCTCACGCGCTCTCTCCCCGCGCCTCTGGCGGCGGCCGGTCGACAGCCTTTAGCGCATCGAGCACGGCGATCAGCGCGCGGCGCCCATCCTCCACCGCCTCCGCCTCGGTGCCGCCGACGCCAAAGCAGCCGGGAATCTCTGGATAAGACAGCACGTAATAGCCGCCCTCCTCTGGCGGTCCGCGGCCGAGCTCGGTTCGATAGACGGGCGCCTCGCTCATTTGTCCAACTCATCCATGAGGTCCACCATCGCGACGAAGGCCTTCACGTGAACGCTTCTCACCTTCGCCTTCATGGGGATGGCGACGCAATTCGGCACCGAAGGATGCGTGAACACGACATGCGTTCCCGTCACCTTGCGGAACTTGATCGCATATTGCGAGGCGGTGATTTCAAAATCGGCGGGCGTCCAGGCGCCGCCCGGATCATTACGAAACGCCTCCAAGCGCTTGTTATGCACGGCGTCGCCTCCCATCCGTCCCGGCTCGAATCTTGCTCGCCGTCGATGCAAATTCGCAGCCAGCAGCACGGAGCGCCTTCATGTTTGTTCGCGTCTGCAAGGAAGACACCCTCATGGAGGGCGGAATGCGCGTGGTTATCGCCGACGCGCAACTCATCGTTCTCGCCTGGCCGGAAGACGGCGTCGTAAAGGCGTTTCAGGGAGTCTGTCCGCACACCAACGCGCCCTTGGCCGACGCGGATTTCGACGGGACGACGCTGACCTGTCCGCTGCATTTCTGGTCATGGGATATGAACAGCGGTCAACCCACCCACGAGCACGCGACGCCGCTCGCCGAATATCCGGTGCGGATCGAAGACGGCGTCGTCTACATCGACGCCGATGGCGTCGCGCCGATCTTCGCAGAACCCTGAACAACGCTGGTCCGCATATTGCGAGACCGCGATCACGCAAGGAAGGTGGGCGAGCATGGCGGTGGATCTGAAGACCGATTGGACGAATGACGATCTCGCCAGGCTGATGGCGTCCGTCGAGGACGACCGCGACTGGCGTCTCGAGGTCAGCGCCGCGGGAGTCGCCGATCTTAGCGACAAGACCGCCAATCCCACCGGCGCCGACTACGACGAGACGCTGCACTGTTTCTTCGAAACCTGGATGCAGGGAACTGATTTCGTCGGCGTCTCGGCCGCCGCCGACAAGACGCTCGTCGGAAAGATCGCGAACGCCTTGCGCGAGAATTATCCCGGACTGAAGGCGGGGAAGTTTGTTTACGTGGCTTTGTAGCGCATTCGGCGACGCCGCGAAGACGCGCGTCGCTTCAGTCGCTGGCGTGCGTCTTGCTTTCGCTGGGGCGCGGGGGGACGATGACACACGTGCGATTCTGCGAATTTCTGTCCAAGCGAAGCGCCCCCTTCGTGATCGTTTTGGGCGCGAATGAGATTGCTTCGGCGGTTGCAGCGCGTCTGACGCGGGAAGGCTACCGCGTCGTGCTCAGTCACGACCCTTACCCGCCCGTCATTCGGCGTGGCATGTCGTTCCACGACGCTCTGTTCCAAGATCGCGCCGAGGTCGACGGCATTCAGGGCTATCGCGGCGAGACTGCGCTGGAAATTGTACGGGTGTTGACGGTAACCGGCGTCGTCGCGGTGACCTCGCTGCAACTGACCGATCTCCTCGCGCTCCGCACCCCCGACGTGTTGATCGACGCGCGAATGCAAAAAAACCGCATGACGACCAATCTGCGCAAGATCGCCAATCTCGCCATCGGCCTCGGCCCGCATTTCGCCGCCGGCTTGAACTGCGACGTCGCCATCGAGACGCATCCCGACCATGCCGGCGACCTCGTCGAAACCGGCGAAACTCGCCCCAACGACCATCTTCCGCGCTATCTTGGCGGCGTCGGCCGCGGCCGCTTCGTCTATTCCGCCCGAGATGGCGTCTGGCGCACGCCGCTCGACGTTGGCGCCAGAATCTTCAAGGATTACCTCCTCGGGCTCCTCGACGGTCACCGCGTGCTTTCGCCGATGGACGGCTTCCTGCGCGGCATTGCGCGCGACGGGGTCGTCGTGCCGCAAAATGTCAAACTCGTCGAGGTCGATCCGCGCGGGCGCGCCTCGACTTGGACGGGCACCGACGAATATGGGCGCGCCATAGCGGACGCCGCCTATCGCGTGATCGCCAAAGCGGCCCACGCACGCCATTGGACACGGCCCGTTACCGTATCCTATCACTGAGGCTCGAGGCCGTGACGACGACCACTATCGACCATACCGTATCCATATACGATCGCATCGGCGGCTTCGACACGGTCGACCGGCTTGTCGAAACCTTCTACCGCAACATGGACGAACTACCGGAAGCGCGCGGCATACGCGCCGTTCACGCGGACGATCTTGGACCGACGCGCGCCATTTTGAAGGTCTATCTGGCCGAATGGCTCGGCGGCCCCAAGGACTATTCCGCCAAGAAGGGGCATCCGCGCCTGCGCATGCGGCATGGCCATTTGCGCATCGGTCCGGCCGAGCGCGACGCCTGGATGCTGTGCATGAACGGCGCGCTGGATGCGACGATCGAAGACGTCGGCATACGCGAAGGCCTGCGCGAAAATCTCGCAAAGCTGGCCGACTGGATGCGCAACGATCCGGACAATGCGCATGACAAGCGCCATTGAGCGCGGCGGCTGCATCACTCAATGTTGATGCTGAGGAAATGAAGAAAACTGCGCCGCCTATCAGCTGAAGTGCGCGCTTTAAATCAGCGATAGCCTTCTTCAGCGAGCACCTGACGCACGGCCGGGCGTGTTTTCATAAGCGCGTAATGCGCCTGGCAATTGCGCGGCAGCGTCATGCCCGTCTTGTCGGCCCAAAACTCCACATAGAACAGCGCCGCGTCGGCGACCGAAAAGCCGCCGGCGACATAGTCCTTGCCCGCGAGTTCCGTATCGATCGCGATCAGCGCCGAGACGACGATTTCGCGTCCTTCGGCCTTGATCGCCTCGATGTCGGCCTGCCGCCCGGCGTAGCGCTCCGGCGTGAACACGCGTCGAAAGCCTTCGCCATGAATATGCTGAACGCAAAAATGCATGGCGGCCAGCGCCGCCTCGCGCGCCTCCACGCTCTCCGGCAGGAGCTTGCGGCGCGGATAGGTCTGCGCAAGCCATAGGGCGATGGAGTGAAAATCCGTCAGCGCGACGCCGTCATCGCGCAACAGAGTCGGGATCGTTCCATGCGGGTTGATCGCCAGATAGTCCGGCTTGAGGTGATCGCCCTTGACCAGATTGACGATATAGGCCTCGAAGACCAGCCCGATCTCTTCGAGCAGGATGTGTATGCCCGTGGAACAGGATCCGGGCGTCATGTAGAATTTCATTCCCGGCTCGCCTTGCGCAGCTGATCGGCGTCGATTGATTTAGCCGAATTTGAACAGCACGCCGTAGCCGCCGCGCGGATAGTTCCATTCGATGTCGCCGCTCGGCTCGGCGATGATCCGGCAGGTGCCGCATTCGACGCAGCCGTCGGTCGTGATCTCGACCTGCCCGGTCGAGTTCATTTCGTAGCAGTGCGCCGGACAGACGTTCACCAGACTGAGCAGTTGCGGCGAAGGCGTGGTGTGCGGACGCACCTTGATGTGGGCGCGGCCAGCGTCGACGAGATAGCGATTGAGGTAAAGCTTGTCCTCCACCCGGACCGCTGCTTCTGCGCTCATTGTCCTACTCCGTTGCTAGAGGGCATCGCGCCCAACTACCTCCACGCGCGCGCCAGCCGAAAGGCGTCGCCGACAAGTCCGGTCAGCGAACGCGCCGCCAGGAAGGAGCGGAACGTGGTCTTCTCTTTTTCCCGCTTTGTCGTGCCGTCGACGCGCAGGAAATTCGTCATCGCCTTCGAGACGAGTTGCGGATAGGTCAGGAAGAAGTTCTGCGCCTGAATGTGAAGCAGATCCGGCATGTCGCGATATTTCTTCAAATCCTTCATGACGAAGGACTCGTCGAGCATCTTCTTGTAGAGCGCCAGATTTTCCTTGGTCATCGGATCGCGGCGCGATTTGATCTGAAAGATCGCTTCCGCGGCGATCCGTCCGGAGGTCATCGCCAGATTTGAGCCTTCGCGATGGATGGCGTTGTTCAGCTGCGCGGCGTCGCCAACGACGACCCAGCCGTCGCCAAAGAGCTGCGGGATCGCCTTGAAGCCGCCTTCGGGGATCAGATGCGCGGCGTATTCCTTGACTTCCGAGCCTGCGATGAGCGCCGCCACCGATGGATGCTGCTTGAACTTTTCCAGCAGTCCGTACGGCGTCTGTCCCGTTTTCTCGAAGTCCGCGACCAGACAGCCGATGCCGAGCGAGATCGACTCCTTGTTGGTGTAAATGAAGCCCATCCCGGTCATGCCTTGCGAGATGGTGCCCACCGCCTCGATGACCGCGCCTTCGTCGCCGCGCAGATTGAAGCGGGCTTCCAGAGTTTCCTGCGGGAGGAAGTGCATTTCCTTCACCGCCAGCGCGACATTGCTCTTGTCGGGCGTCTTGCGCAGGCCGGCTCTTGTGCCGAGCAGCCCGCTCACGCCTTCCGCCAGCACCACGACATCGGCGCCGACCTGTCCGTTCTTGCGGTCCGTGCGCACGCCGATGACTTTTCCATAGGCGTCCTGCAGCAGCTCCAGGACCGTGGTTTCGCACAGCACGACCGCGCCGGCCTCCTGAACCTTCTTGGAGAACCATTTGTCGAATTGCGCGCGGATGATCGTGTAGCGGTTGGGACGCTCCTCGTTGAATTCGTCCGAACGATAATGGAGTCCCGTATGGGAGTTGTCGTCCATCATCCAAAAGCGCTGCTCGACGAGATGGCGCTCCAGCGGCGCGTCCTCACGGAAATCCGGGATAAGCTTCTCCAGCATGTCGGAATAGAGGATCGCGCCCTGCACATTCTTGGAGCCGGAATATTCGCCGCGCTCCAACTGCAGGACTTTGAGTCCCTTGCGCGCCAGGGTCAGGGCGGCGGCGTTGCCGGCCATGCCGGCGCCGACGACGATCGCATCGAATCTTTCTTCGATCATGCCTATCTCCCCTAGCTCGCTAGACGGTCGCGCTGATGCGGAGACAATCGTTTCGAGAACGCTTCCGTGAGTGCAGGCAAAAGCCGTACCGCGTCGGTGACGATTCCAACATGAGCGAAATCGAAAATTGGCGCATTCTTGTCGGTGTTGATCGCGACGATGTAATCCGCGCCCTCGACGCCGACGCGATGCTGGATCGCGCCGGAAATGCCCGCGGCGATATAAAGCTTGGGCCGGATCGTCTTACCGGTCTGGCCGATCTGCCGGTCAGAGCTGACCCATCCCTTTTGCACCAGCGGGCGCGAACAGCCGAATTCCGCGCCGATCGTGCTCGCCAGCTGACGGATGAGTTGGAAGTTTTCCGGAGAGCCGAGACCGAGACCGCCGGCGACGACCACGTCGGCGAACGCCAGGTTGGACTTTGTCGAATCGCGGTCCGGCAGAAACGACAATACTTTCGTGACAATGTCGTCTTCCACCAGGCCGAGCGGATGTTCGATCACGCGGCCGAGCGGCTTTTCGACGCGCTCCGGCATCGGCATCACGCGCGGGCGCACGGTCGCCATCTGCGGGCGATAGTTGAGCGTGAAGATCGTGCAGAGCAGCGAGCCGCCGAACGTCGGACGCGTCGCCGCGAGCGAACCTTCCGCATCGACGTCCAGTTCCGTACAATCGGCGGTAAGGCCGGTCAGCAGCGTCGTCGCCACTGAGCCGGCAAGATCGCGCCCCAAAATCGTCGCGCCCAGCAGCAGGATTTCCGGCTGATAGGCGTTGACGAGGTCGGTCATCGCTTTGGTGTAGCTCTCATTGCGGTAATCCATGAGGATGTCGTCCGCGACGAGATAGGCGAGGTCTGCGCCATAGTTGAAGCTTTCCCGCACGACCGCCTGCGTCGCCTCGTTGCGCGCGCCGACGACGACCGCGGCGAGATTGACGCCGAGCTTATCGGCGAGAATCCGCCCCGCGCCCATCAGCTCCCAAGACACGGGATGCGCTTGTCCCCGCTCCTGCTCGATGAAGACCCAGACGTGCTTGTAGGCTTTGAGATGTTCAGGCAGCTCTTTTTTCGCCGCCGCGCGCCCCGCCGGAGCAGGAGCTTTTGCCTTATCGTTCATGTGTCGCGCTCCTGTTTCAAGATCAATAGCCGCGCGTCAATTGTCCGAGCTCGGATTCGAGTTTCGGCCGGCGCTTGAACAATTCATCGACGAAGGCTTCCCCCGGCTTGTCGCCGAGTTCGATGAACTGGGCCTTTTCCGCACGCGGCTTCGGCGCGAAGACGCGCTTGACGATCGTCGGCGAGCCGCGCAGTCCGCATTTGGTGATGTCCTCGACGCCGGCGTCCTGCGCGCTCCATTTGATGATCGTCGCGCGCGCCGCCGTCAAAGCGTCGCTCAGCGAACCAATGCGCATCTCGTTGACGCCCTCGAGGACGGAGATCAGGCAGGGCATCTTACTGCGCAGTTTCTGAACGCCGCCTTCACTGCGCCGCTCGACGTCGATCGTTCCGGCCTCAAGATCGACGTTGTCGATATGCGAGACATAAGTGAGCTGCATCAGGCCGAGCCGCTTGGCGACGCCGGGACCGACCTGCGCCGTGTCGCCGTCGATCGTCTGCTTGCCGGTGAAGACGACGTGCGGCGGGCCAAACTCCACGCCGATCTTGCGGATCGCCGTCGCCAGCGCATATGTCGTCGCCAGCGTGTCGGCGCCGGCGAAGAAGCGGTCGGTCAACAGCACCGCGCGATCGGCGCCAAAGGTGAGCGCCTTGCGCAGGCTGTCCTCGGCGGAAGGCGGACCCATCGTGAGAATGGTGACCGCGCCGCCGAATTTTTGGCGTAGCCGCAACGCTTCTTCGATCGCGAACAGATCATATGGATTGATGATCGTCGGAACGCCCTGGCGCATGATCGTGTTGGTCACCGGGTGAACGCGGATCTGCGCCGAGTCGGGCACTTGCTTCATGCAGACGACGATATGCATTCGAGTTGTCCCCGTTGATCCTTAAGCGTTCACTTCAGAACGTTGAGCTGCACCAATGACGGCGGCGCCGCCGGCTTGACGGCGTCTTTGTGAACCTTGAACAGACGTTCATCGATCGGCGTCGATTTCAGGAAGTCCTGATAGGCGCGCTCCAAGAAGTCCTTGCAGCGCTGGGTCACCGTCGCGTCGTCCAGCTCGGCTAGATCCTCGCTGAAGAGATATTGTCCCATGCGCCGCAGAATATGCAGGCGCGCGACATTGACCACTTTCGGATCATATTCGACGCCAAGCAGCGCGAAGAACTCTTCGGCGCAGGACGCCGTTTTCAATTGCTCCAGAACGGCGGGCTCCGACATTTTGGTCTCCTTCATATGATTTCCACCGGTTCCGCCTTTGGCGCGGCGCCATCAGCGGCTGTGACGGTCGACTGGCGTTCCCGCAGACGCCTTTGCAGATGCGACACGCGCGTCTCCAAAAACTCGACGCGATCGAGCAGGACCGAGAACGCCTCGCCGACCGGATCCGGCATCAGATGGTGATTGAGGTTGATGCGGCCATCGAATGTGCAGCGGCCGACGTCGCGATGCACGATCTTCGCCGGAATTCCGACCACCGTCGCATCGCGCATCACACTTTCGATCACGACGGAATTGGCGCCGACCCGCGCGTTGCGGCCGATCGTGATGGGACCGAGAATCTTCGCGCCGGCGCCGATGATCACTTCGTCTTCCAGCGTCGGATGGCGTTTGCCCGGCGACCAGGAGACGCCGCCAAGCGTCACGCCGTGATAGAGCGTCACGTCGTCACCGACGACCGCCGTTTCGCCGATGACGACGCCGGCGCCATGGTCGATGAAAAAGCGTCGGCCAATCGTCGCGCCGGGATGAATGTCGACGTTGGTCAGAAAGCGCGCGAACCAGGAGAGGAGACGCGCCCAGAAGCGATGATCGTTGATCCACAGCCAATTGGCGAGGCGATGCCAGATGACCGCGTGCAGCCCGGGATATGTGAGCAGCGTCTCGAAGCGTCCGCGGGCCGCTGGATCGCGTGTCGCTACGCACGCCAGATCCTCGCGGATCAGTTGCAAACGCGTCGGCTCGGGCGCCGCGGTCGCCGCCGTCGCCGCCTTAGCCTGCGTTGCCTGATTGGTCATTGTGGCGACTCGTTCGAGCATGACGCTCACATGCCTCTCGCGTGAGTGCTCGCGCAGACGCTGCGCCAGATCGAGGTCAAGGCCTCGCCGCTGACCGGCCCTTTGTGATCAAGTGCATGAGCGCGCACGCAGGAGACGATCTCGCCGAGCTCCTCGACACTGACCTCTAAATCCAGCTGCCGCAGTATCGCGGTGACGGCCGCCGAGCCGGAATGCTTGCCGATGACGATCTCATGCGCGCGCCCGAGCATGCTCGGATCGAAGGCTTCATAGGTGCGGGGGTCCTTGAGCAGCCCATCGACGTGAATGCCGGACTCATGTGTGAAGACATGCTCGCCGACGATGGATTTGTTGAGCGGGATCGGCCGGCGCGCCGCAGCGGAGACGAGCGCCGCGACGTTGCGCAATTCAGTGAGCACAATCCCGGTTTCATATTTGTGCAACTGACGCGCCGCCACCGCGACTTCCTCGAGCGGCGCATTGCCGGCGCGCTCTCCGAGCCCCATCACGGTGACAGAAGCATGCGTCGCGCCTGCCTTGATGCCCGCCAGGGTATTGGCGGTGGCGAGGCCCAGATCGTCATGACAGTGGATTTCGATTTCAAGATCGCTCTGCGCGCGCAGTTTAGCGATCAGATCGAAAGCGGCGAAAGGATCAAGCACGCTCAACGTGTCGGCGACCCGGAATCGGCGAGCGCCGGCGGCGCGCGCGACCGCCATCGTCTCCATCAGGAATTCGGGTTCGGCGCGCGAGGAATCTTCGCCGCCGACCGCGACGTCGAGCCCCTTGTCGCGTGCGTAAGCGACGACGCGCCGTGTCATCTCCAGCGCCTGGGCGCGCCCGCCGCGCAATTTCGCACGTATCTGCGTCTCGGAGACGGGAACGGAAAGATTGACCATCGAAACGCCCGTCGCCAGCGCAGCATCGACGTCCTCGGCGCGCATTCGGCACCAGGCGATGGCGCGCAACGGCAATTGGGCGTCGACGATCGCTCGGATCATCGCGATCTCCACGCCGCCCATCGCCGGCGTTCCGGCTTCGAGTTCAGTGACGCCGGCGCGCACCAAGGCGCGTGCGATTTCGAGCTTTTCTTCGCAGGTGAAAGCGACGCCGGGGGCCTGTTCGCCGTCCCGAAGCGTGGTGTCGTTCAACACCACATCCAGCGCTCGCTGCGTCGGCGACGCGACGAGAGGGAGCCAACTCTTTCGGGGCACATATGTCGTCATCGGCTCATACGAACGCTCGAGGCGCCCGCTTCTATGCAACCAAGAAACAACTGCACAATCGCTTCACGCATCCGGGCGCTCCTTCAGTTGAAGGATTTTTGACAGCCGCAGGTGGAGCTTGCGTTGGGATTCTCGAAGGTGAAGCCGGAGCCGGCGAGATCCTGGCGAAAGCCGAGCGTCATGCCTTCGAGGCGCGGACGCGAGGCCGGATCGATCAGCACGCGTACGCCGTCCGCCTCGACGACGATGTCGTCGCTTCTCTGCTGAGGATCAAGATCGACGACATATTCGTAGCCGGCGCAGCCGCCTTCCTTGACCAGGATGCGCAGACCACCCTCTCGTTGAGAGGCCCGCGCCATCGCATCCTTTACCGCGGCGACGGCTGCCTGCGAGACCGTGATCATACTGGAGCCTCCGAGATGAACTTGCCTGTGCCTGTATCAAGCAATCGACATGCCATCGCTAACGCGGGCAAAAACCGCCAGTCCGACCAGCAAATTATGAGATTGTCGAAAACTCGACAAAAGTTGTTCGAATGAACTTACACTGTCTGTTCGGCGGACGTCGCGGGCGATTGCGCCGCCGATGCGACGCGGCTCGTCCCTGTTTCCGCGCCATAGCAGAGTGCGTAATCCGCGCAGTTCGAGCACACCGGCGTGCTGCACATGACGAAACCGTCGTTCTCGCACATCATGCGGTAGATGAATCGCTTCCAGCGCATGTTCTTGTCATTGCGCCGCGCAAGCGGCGCGAAATGACGCGCGATCAGCCGCGTCAGTTCCGTTCTGTCGCGAAGCCCGAGGTCCTCCCAAAGATGGTTGGGCTCCATGGCGCGGCGCGCGATCATCGCGGCGAGCCAGCGGCCATAGTCTCCCTCGCTGGAGCGATTCTCAAGAAGGAGATCTCGCACAATTCCGATTTCGTCCGCGTCGACGACACTCGCCTCGTGGTCGCCAGACGATTCAATGCTTCGAGCGAGAAACCAATGAGAAAAGAGATCGCCGAGTTCTGTGTCCGTCAGACCGGCTTGCGCCGCGAGACTTCCGCCCTCGCTCGACGCTAAGGCGAGGATCGACGCCAGAACGTGGCGGTCGAAATGCGCATCGTCATCGATGTTCGCCGCCTCGGGCAAAACGCCCGTCAGGTCGCGATACACGCGCGCAGCGTCAGTAACGCTTCGCCCGCTCTCCGTCACCGCAGATGCGTAGCCGCCGCTGTCGATATCCGGGAATGCGCGCACCATCACGTCACGCTCCGCTGACAACATAACGTCGACCTCCCGCGTGCGGGAGGTCGACGCTCATGCGTTGACGGGTTAGGCGATCGCCTGGAGTTCGGACGCGGTCTTGCCGATCTGGCTCTCATCGACCGCCTTCATGATGCCGTGCTCCATCAGCATGTCTTCGAGCTCGTCCATCGTGATCGGCGTCGGAATGATGCCCTTGCCCTGGTTGGCGTGGATCTTCACCGCGAGATTGCGGTAATGATTCGCCTGCTCGGACTCCGGCGCATATTCCAGCACCGTCATGCGGCGCAGCTCGGCGTGCTGCACGATGTTGTCGCGCGGCACGAAGTAGATCAGCGTCGTGCCGAGCTTCTTCGCCAGAGCTTCCGCAAGCTCGAGCTCCTTGTCGGTCTGACGCTCGTTGCAGACCAGACCGCCCAGGCGCACGCCGCCGGAATTGGCGTATTTCAAAATGCCCTTGGAGATGTTGTTGCCGGCATACATGGCCATCATCTCGCCCGACATGACGATGTAGATTTCCTGCGCCTTGTTCTCACGGATCGGCATGGCGAAACCGCCGCAGACCACGTCGCCGAGCACGTCGTAGGACACATAGTCGATGTCTTCGTAAGCGCCGTTTTCCTCGAGGAAGTTGATCGAGGTGATAACGCCGCGGCCCGCGCAGCCAACTCCAGGCTCCGGTCCGCCCGACTCAACGCAACGAATGTTGAGATAGCCGACCTTCATCACTTCTTCGATTTCCAGATCCTCGACGCTGCCTGCATTGGCGGCGAGGCTCAGGATGGTGTCCTGCGCCTTGGCGTGCAGGATGAGGCGCGTCGAGTCCGCCTTCGGATCGCAGCCGACGATCAAAATGCGATGACCCAGCTCCGCCAGAGCGGCGAGCGTGTTCTGGGACGTCGTCGACTTGCCGATGCCCCCTTTGCCATAAAATGCGATTTGCCGTAGTGACGACATGTCTGTCTCCTCTTGAGCCCTTCGACAGCTACCCAGAGATGCTGGGCAGTTCCTATGCATCAGAAACTGGTCGCGGGTTAAGGGAAGGAACACATCGCTCGGCGTAACGTAGGCGTGCGTTCAGCCCTCACTCGCGCTCAACTGGTAGCAACCGCCATGCCAGTGCGGCAATTGTTGCTAGTCGCTTGTTTTCTCGTGATTTGATCAATCCGTGAGCGCAGCCCACAACGCCCGTTTATGTGAGGGAAGCCGACAGTCACGACATTTGTTGTGAACAGAACATCGCACGCCCTCGTTGATCCCCAACATTTGGAACGGAGCTTGCTTCATTATATCCGCACGGCATTTGGCGGCGTAATCGAAAGGAGCAGGGATGCAGATTGGCGTCGAAACCGCGAAGGCGGTCGATCAACGGCGGGTGTTCGTCCTCGACGAAGACGAGATCGTGCGCGCCGCGCTTCAGTTCATGCTGCATGACGAGATCGAAACCCACGAAATCGCCAGCATCCAGGAAGCCTATGATAAGGGCGTCGGCTGGCTGAAGCCGGATGTCGTTTTGCTCGGCGCTTCTTTTCTAAAGAGCAATGGCGTGTCGATCCTTAACGAACTGGCGGAACGTTTCGCCGGCGTGCGCATATTGATCGTCTGCGATAAAGCCGACGAGGCGGTTGCGGTGGACGCCATGAAACATGGCGCGCACGGCATATTGGTGAAACCGCTGAAGATCGAGAATGTGCGGGAGAAGGTTGACACGGTGCTCGGGCGTGGCGGCGCCAAGCCGCTCGTGCAATTGGGGCTACTTTAATTCAAAACACGCCGACGTCTCGTCGGCGCTGCGATGGAGTGACGGCATTACCCCGCAGTTGGCGCAATGGTTGACGATGCAAGGCTTTCCGACGGAAGGCGTGAACGCCGTCGGCGCCGATGGCCTCACGCCGCTTCTTCGGGCGGCGGCGGAGGCGAACGTCGAGGCGTTACGCGAAATCATTGCAGAGAGCGGGGATCTCGACGCGATGACGCGCGACGGCAACAACGCGGTTTGGTTGGCGTGCAAGCAGGACAGCGTGGAGGCCATCGAGTTGCTTTCCGCCGCCGGAACCAACGTTCACCATCGCAATCCCGACGGCTCGACGGCGCTGATCTATGCGGCGTCGGCGGGCAAGACGGCGGTCGTGACGCTCTTGCTCGAACTTGGCGCAGATCCCCTCGAAGAGAACGTCGACGGATTTTCGGCGCTTGATCTGGCCTCGAACATCGAATGCCTGAACGTATTGCGCGTCGCCTCCCGCCAGCGCCGCGATCGGCTCAAAGCTGAAGGAATGGTCGAAACATGACGACGATCGACGACATCATCGAAAACTTCTCGCTGCTCGACGATTGGGAAGACCGCTACCGCTATGTCATCGAACTTGGCAAAATGCTCGAGCCGCTTCCGGATGCGCTGAAGAACGATCAAAATAAAGTCTCGGGTTGCGCCAGCCAAGTCTGGCTGGCGACGACGATTTCCGACGCTAACGGCGGCGAACCGGCGTTGATGATCCGCGGCGACAGCGACGCGCATATTGTCCGCGGCCTCGTTGCAATCTTGCTGGCGCTCTGCTCCGGCAAGACCGGCGCGGAAATCCTGAAAGCGGATCCTGTCGCGTTATTCGAGCGTCTTGGCCTACGCGAACATCTGACGCCGCAGCGCTCCAACGGCTTCAAGTCGATGGTTGGGCGCATCCACGCGGAGGCGCGCGAGTTGCTCGCGGCCTCCAGCGCGGTGTCTTGAACGCTCGGGAGCGCTAGCGCGACAAAATCATCACCAGGCGGTCGACGCGCTTGCCGCCCTTGAGATGCGAGTCGTAGATCTCGTCAATGTCTTCGGCCGTCGTCGGCCGATACCAGACGCCCTCCGGATAAACCACCATCAGGGGCCCCGCCGAGCAAAAGCCCATGCACCCCGCGGAGGTGAATCCGATCTCACCGCCGCCGTCGGCTTCAACGCGCTTGCCGAGCCGATCCCAAAGCGGCTGCGCGCCGAGTGAGCCGCAGCTGCCGCGCGGATGGTTTGGCGGCCGCTGCGTGAAACAAGCAAAAACATGTCGCTTGTAAAGTTGAGGCAGCTCAAATTCTTCTTCAGGCGTATCCGACATACTGCACCGAGCCTTTGTGAGGATTGTAACACGGCGCACTGTGAGAAATGCGCTTCCTAAACGAAGGCGCTCAACCATGACGCCGCGGACCGTGGACGTGGCATGATTGCAAATTTCAGTCCAGCCTCAGCAAAGCTGACTGGCGCCTTACTTGCTGGTTTGAACTGAGCAGTCGCGAACGCGGCTCGCGCCACGCAGGATACTCAGATGGAACCACGAAGCGACATGACACAGCTTTCCGAGCCGAACAGTCGCGTCGGCCGCAGCGATTCTTCGCCCGAGGCGCAGGCGCTTTATGAAGAAGTCGTCCTTGCGCTGCGAACCGTGTTCGACCCGGAAATTCCGGTGAACATATACGATCTGGGACTGATCTATCGCATCGACGTTATCGATCGTCGCGATATCGACATCGACATGACGTTGACGGCGCCGGGTTGCCCCGTCGCGGGCGAAATGGTCGGGATGACGAAGAAGGCCGTCGATGCGGTCGATGGAGTCGCGAGCGTAAAAATCAATCTCGTGTTCGATCCGCCGTGGCATCAGAGCATGATGAGCGACGAAGCCAAGCTGGAATTGGGATTTTTCGACTCCTGAGCCGAGAGTCGCTTGGCTAAGCGTCGAATGATGCGTCTCGTCATGCAGGCATGATATTCGCAACGGGATGTGCAGGCGTGAGATGATTCCGCCGTCTCTCTTCGAGAGCTTCCGTAATCTTCCTGCACATCGAGGCCGTCATGATCGAACTTACTTCCGGAGACGGACGCAGTTTTTCCGCCTATCGAGCCGAACCCACCGAGGCTCCCAAGGGCGCCGTCGTCGTGCTGCCGGACGTCTACGGCGTCACGCCGCATCTGCAAAAGGAAGTCGAAAGCTTCGCGGCTGAGGGTTATGTGGCGATCGCGCCAACGCTTGCGCCTCAGGAAGGCGAGAGCGACGGTCCTTCCGTCACGACGGCCCTGCAAGACATTCAGGCTACCGTCGACGCCGTGAAGGGCGTCGGCAAAGTGGCGATCGTCGGCTATGATTGGGGCGGCTATCTCGCCTATGTTTCGGCCAATAGCCTCAGCGACGTCGCCTGTGCGATCAGCTATTATCCGGCTGGAATTTCAGAAGAACGCTGGGTGAAGCGGAAAATTCCGACGCTGCTGCACCTCCCCGAGAACGATCCGTCGTTGCCGATGGAAGACATCGTCCAATTCCGCGCCCAACGACCCGACGTAAGCGCCTTCTCCTATCCCGAGGCCCGCAACGGTTTCAATTTCGATGCCGCGGAGAGTTTCAACGAAGCCGCCGCGCAATCGGCGCGCGAGCGCACTTTGTTTTGGATCTCGCAATATGTCGAGGGTCAGAAGCCGATCGCGCTGAAGAACTCCGGCTCCTATGCGCAGGCCAAGGTCGACAAGAAAAAGAAGAAGAGCGGCGACGACATGGGTCCGCCGGACGCGTGAGGACGCGCTTCGCCGCAAGCGCCTTGGCGCATGCGGCGCCATTGTCCAAGGTCACGCGCCCGACAAACTTTTGATTGCGAGATTGGCGACGAAGGGTTCGTCGTTGCGCGGTTGGTTTGAAAGATCGCAAACCTCCGCGCATTGCCCTCGATGCGCGGCAGGAAGGCGGACCCTTTCGAACGCGCCGTCAAGACACATGTTCGAAGTTGGCGTTCTTGCGTCAGTCAGACGTGATCATGACTTCGGGAGCCTCGTCCGGCTCTTCGAGACCCATCCCATCCTCCTCCGCGAGCTCCACGCCGGTGAGGCAAACGTCGCCGTCGTCAATGACGATTTGAATGGATTGCAACTTCTTGCCCTGGCAGGGACCGATGAAGCAATGTCCCGTGTCGAGATCGAACTGCGCCTGATGATGGCCGCAGGTGAGGAAATTACCCTCTTCGTCGAGAAAATGCCCTGGTTCCGAGTCGAGACGCTCGCCCTTATGCGGACAGGCGTTCTCGAAACCGTAGAAATTATTGCCTTTCCGCGTGATCAGAATCGGCCAGGGCTTTGGCTCGCCGGTCTCCTCGATCCGCATCAGAATAAAGCCGGTGGCGTCGCCGTCCTCGATCTCGCCCGTCTGACAAATCGCATAGAGTTCGTTCATCCGCCGGCTCCTCGTTTGGCGCGCGCTTTGCAAAACCACACTGTCTCAGCGACGCGCCCTAACTTTGCAATTGACGAGCCAAGCGTTGCGCGCCGCGAAGCAAAGCATTGAAGCCCATCAAGCCTTCTGACCAAAGATCCGGCCAACAGGAGCGACGATCATGAGCGTCATCGAACATGACTTCGGCTTGTCGAACCGCCTCAGGGAGCGGCGCTTCGGCAAATTGCTGGAACTCGACGCGCTGCATGAGGCGAATATTCGCGCCAATCCGCTGCCCTACCTCGAACGCGCCAGCGAGCGCATCTTCCGCCTGCAAGCCGCCATGTTCGAGGCTCTCCAGGCCGCCAAGCCGCCATCGCCCGACCCAACGCCAGATGTGGAGAATGTCCTGGTCGACAAGGCGGAGTATCAGCGTCTGAAGACCTGTGTCGCCTTGCTCGAAAAAGCCTACGCCGATTATGGCGCGCAAGAGGAAGGCGCCTGAAGCGCGGCGCGAGACGCGCCCGCTCCATGCTTTGAACGCGATATTCAGGCGGCTTTGGCTTCGACTACCGGCTCCCACTTGTAAAGCTCTGCGCCGTCTTCCGTCTTCGTCAAGGAGAAGCCGCAGCCTTTGAGTTCCGCTGCTAACCCCTGCGTCTCGCCGGGTTTTACTTCGACATAGACCGGCGCATTGCGCTTCAATATCGCGTCGATCAGCACTTTGAATGCGCCAGTCGCGCGATGGTCGGCGGACACCGCCGCCAGCGAGACGTTGATTGTTTCAATGTTGCGCAGACCCCAATCGAGCTCATCGCGACGCGCCAGCAGGGCCCCCACGACATTGCGCTTCGCATCGAGAACAATCGGCGAGAACTCCGCCGTGCAGCATTTCATGATTTCCGTCAGCGCCCGCTCCTGATCGCTTTCGCTTTCGATCAAACACGGAATGTCGGCAGCCGTTTGCCGCATCAAGGCCCAAAGGTCTTTCATGTCGTCAAGCGATGCATTTCTATGCGCGAGGTCAGCCACCTGCTTCTCCTTCGATTGTACGCTTCGATGATTTGCGCGCGAACGTGCCTTTTGCAAGCAAGTCTCGTTCCCTCTGCAGCGTGACGCCATTGGCAAGAAACTTGCTGCCCTCCGGCGTGAGGGATTCAAACATCAACGCGAGAGGGAACATGGCTGCCGAAGGCTTTTTCATCGACTGGGATGGCAATGCGCGCAGCACGAGCGATCCAGGCGGCGGCTATTTATGCGAAGCCGATACAGTGGCGCGCTATGTTGCGATCATGACCAAGAGCGGCGCGCTCATGCATGAAGGCACCTATTACAAAACCCTCGCCGACATTGAAAAGGCTGGAATCAAGGCGTCGCTGGTTCCCGGTTCGCATCCCTGGGGAAGCAAGGCGGAAGGTTTTTGATCCATCGCAACGGGAGCTGCGCTCATGCTGCCGACGACCATTCTCATCGATGAAGACCCGCGCTGCGTCGTACGTCCGATCGACACGAAGGATCTCAATCGATTCTTGCGTAACGGCAAGGCGTTTCTTCTCGCCGAAAAGCCCGCCGGAAAAGTGACGCATCGCGCGGCGACGGATGCCGAGCAAATTCGGTGGCGCGAAGCCTTCGCGCTGCATAAGGCATGGGGCGGCGACGACGAGGCATTCTTTGGAATACCGCTCCACGGAGTAACTTCAACGAACCCCGAGTGAACGCACCGGCGCCCGCCGGCGGGAAGCAACGCTCTATTCGTCGAGGCTCGGCGCGAGGATCACTTCCGCGGGCGCGCCGGGGCCTTGGCCCTCGACGAAGTCCAATCCGCTGACGCGAGAAAGTCCGCCGTCGCTGTCGATCAGCACCACGGCCTCCTGCGGCAATTCCGCCAATTTCACGATCAATTCAGCCACGGTCATCGGAGGCCTTTCACACATGTCATCCACTGCGCCATTCAGCCTGGATGGATCATGATCTCCATCGTTTCGTCCAGATCGTCGTCGTCGGAAATCTCTTCTTCGGCGAGTTTGACGCCACACAGGCACACATCGCCATCCATCACGACGAGCGCGACGGGCTCGATCATTTTATCCACGCACGGCCCCGTGACGCACACACCCGTCTCGACGTCGAATTCGGCCTTGTGCCTGCCGCAACGCAATCTTTGACCGTCCTCGCTAAAAAATTTGCCGTCGCCGATGTTGAGCCAGGAGCCCTGGTGCGGGCAGATGTTTACATAGCCGACACATTGGTCACTTTCGGTCCGAACGACGAAAATTGAAAAGGGTCGCGTTTCTCCTTCATCCGTGACGCGCGACAGGCTGAAGGGGGCCGCTTGGCCGCGCTCCAGACTGTCGAGCGCGCAAATGACGTAGAGACTCACATCGCCCTGCATGCCAAAATCCCCGTCGTCGTCTATCCGCTCCCTCGTAGGCGCATCGCGCTCGAGAGCGGAAATTTCGGCGCACGATAGTGTCTGAAAGACAACAATCTTCTTCGCGCAACGTCCAAGGCGCGAACAAGCATTATTCTTGCCGAACCCTGCGCCAAGCGCGATTATTGCTTCGCCGTAGGAATCGATGGCTATCAGCGGAGGCGAAAAGTGGTCATGCTCCAGGTTGACGAACGCAATCAAGACGATCTTTCGCGACTTGCCGGCTGTTACCTCTACGCGGGGACGCAGATCAGCGTCGAAGACGGCATCGTGCATCGCGAAGACGGCCCCGCGGTGATTTTTCCGGATGGCGTGGTGCGCTGGTATTTGCGCGGCAAGGAAATCAGCCGCGCCGTCAATTCGCTATTTTACGACAACAAATGGCCCCTTGCGAAGGGACTCGATACGGTCGAAAAGCGCGCCCGTTTCGCCGAAACCTTCCTGACCTGAAACCAAGCTTCCCTTCCGCAATACGTCCTTCGCGGAAGGGATCCTTTTACGCGACGCGATGGGCCAAATCAGGCCGCCGCATTGTTGGCGGCGATGCTCGCGCGCAGTTCTTCCAGCTTGTCGCGCGTCATACGGAACACGCCACGACCGCCAGAAAGCGCCTGATAGCCGTCGGGCACGTTCAGACTGACCCAATCGAACCAGGCCTGCGCGGAATTCGGCGCCGGGCGTTCGCTGATTTCAACGACGCCGCCGTCAGGCGCAAAGCGAACATGAAGCATGACGATGTCGGAAGACATTTCTCCCCCTCCCTTATAAGCCCGACGCGAAGCCGAGCAGTTCGACCTTGACGTTTTCCGTGCCGAGGATCTTCGCCTGGCACGCCAGGCGGGACTTCGAGCCGATGCCAACGATGGTGTCGAGCCTTTCGTTCTCTTCGCGCGCGATCTTCGAAATGCCCTTGCGGCCTTCATGCACGTAGATGTGGCAAGAGCCGCATTGCGCCTTTCCTTCGCACTTGTGATTGATCTCCTCGCCGCTCGACATGATGATCTGCAGCAAGGTTGCGCCCTCGGCGGCGTCCACAGTCTTTCCGGAGGGCATGATGGTTACGGTCGGCATTTCGATACTCCTGGTTGGGATCTAGACGATTAGTAAATGGCGGCGCCCGCGCCGACATTGATCGACGCCTCCTTCATCGTCTGCACGATGAAAGCGATTTGGCGCTCTTGCAGATGGACGTGGAAAGGCATCGCGACGGCGCGGTCTGATACCTTTTCGGCGACGAGAAAACTGCCGCGACGATAGCCGTAATCGAAATAGCGCCGTTGCGTATGCAAGGGATTGCTGTAGGCGGCGGCTTCCACCTTTTCGACGAGCAAATCCTCGACGATCGAGTCGCGGCTGGATTTGCTGAAGCGCGTGCCGAGATGAACGACGTAAAGAAACCAGTGCACCTCGTCGACTTCTGGCCCGATGAAGGGATCCTTGATGCCTTCGAAGGATTTGACGTGCTTGAAGTAGTAGTGCTCGATGAGCTTGCGTTTCTCGAGAATTTCTTCGAGCCTTCGCAGCTGCGCCAAGCCCAGGGCCGCGCTCATGTCGCTCATCGCCGCCTGATAGGGCGCGCTGGAGCCCACCACGACCGACGCTCGCTCGCTCGGTCGATGCGCGCGGAAGCGCCGCATCGCCACCGCGACGTCGATGTCGTCGGTGACCACCATGCCGCCTTCGCCGCAGACCAGCGGCCCGGGCTGCGAGAAATCGAACACCGATGCGTCGCCGAAGGTGCCGACAAGCGCGCCTTTGTATTTGGAGCCAATTGCTTCGGTGGAGTCTTCGAGCAGCACGAGCCGATGCTTACTGGCGATGTCGCGCAACTCCGCCCATTGCGCCGGATGGCCGTTGGTGTTGCTCGCCACGATCGCGCGTGTTTTGTCGGTGATCAGCGCCTCGATCTTTCCGGTCGCGATGACGCCCGACCAGTAATCGATGTCGGCGAACACCGGCTTAGCGCCGGCAAGCGCGATCGCATGCACTGTTTCGCGGAAGGAATGCGGAGAGGCGATCACTTCATCGCCCGGACCAATCTCATAGGCGGCGAGCGCGAGCAGTAGCCCCATCGTGCCGCTCGGCGCAGCCACGGCGTATTTGCGTCCGAGATAGGCGGCGAAGGCGGCTTCGAACGCCTCCATCACCGGTCCGCTGGACAGACGGCTGGAGCGCAGCACCGCCTCGACGGCGGCAATATCGTCGAGCGTGATGTCGGGGTCCGAAAGCGGGATGAGATCGCCACCCAAGGCCTCAGCGGGAACCGGCGGCTTCGCTTCGAGTTTATCGTCCACTTCGGCCCGCGCGTTCATCGCAAACTCCCCCGAAAAGCGACGATAACGCCGGTGGCGCGCGCCGGATCGTCGGTAACCGTCACGCAGTGATCGGCGCCGTCGAGCAAATGCACGTCGCAGGTCGTGAAGCTTCGGTAGGGCGTTTCGATCACGTCAGACACGTCGCAGCGCGTCCAGGAGAGGTGGGAGAATTTGGCGCGCAGCTCCGAAAGCGCCGGCGTCGCCTCGGCCCCGAGCAGTCTTTCGATCTCTGTCAGTTCCACGTCGCTGATCGCCATCATCTATCCTCTGTCGAGATCGAACTCACTGCCAGAAGCGCCGCTCGGCGTCTTCCTTGAGATGGTTAAGCAACTCAGCAAGACGCGGAAACTCGCTATCCAGCTCCCACACGCCGATTGCATGGTCCTTGCGAAGAAGGCGCCAATTGCCTTTGCGCTCGTCGAAGAGCACTAAGGCGATATCGATGACGCCGCCGTCCGGATCGACGTTCCGCGAACAACACGGGCTCTGAATGCGATAGCCGTTCGCAGTTTTCATCACGACTGGCGTGACATAACGGTAGCGCCGCCGTTGTTCCAAGGCGCGCACGATGCGCTTGTAGTCGAATTCATTCGGCTGAGCCGATGCGGCGCCACCGAGTGTCGTGACCGTCGATCGCATGCTCGCCAACGCTCCTCTTACAAGGGCGCGATCTCTTCCTCGAGACAACCGACGACACGACCGTCGGGAAATTCAACGAGATAGATCGGCGTATTCGTATCAGTATGCGATCCGACCTGCACGATTTCGCCCAAACCGCCGTTGGCGACGAGCAGCGCCTCCGGTTTCTCGTCGGGATAACTCCCATCATTGACCAGATCGACGAGCGTCTTCACTCGCTGACCCCATTGATATTTCGGCATTCGTGGTTCGAACACGTTCACACTCCTCAAGGCAGCGGGAGATCGACGTCATCGCGGGGATTAGCGGACTCGAGCTCCTTGCGCTTCATGCCGACCCGATTGCCGCTTTCGGTGAACTCAATCCCGTAGATATAGAATTGTTGGAGAAACGTGCCGATGCTCACGACGTAGCCCTCCTCGCCTTTCTTGGCGAGAACTTCGCCGATCTCCTTGCCGGCGTATGTCCCGTCGTTGCGGATCGTACGCTTCGCCTTCACTTTCTCGCCGAAGGAAAAGATGGGCGGCGCAGTCAGTTCACAAACTTCACTGTCGCGAACGATGTTGCTCATCGCTGTCTGCTTCCGTGGTGTCGGCCTGCAGTTGCACGCTACTCAAGCCGCCGGGAATCGGTTATCGACCTGGGTCGGCGCCGTCGAACTGGGTGATGGAACTGCAAAGCGGCGTTTGTCGCTTTGCCGGAGAAGAGGCAACATGCGTGCCATGCTGCAATGTGAAGAGGCCACCCGAAAAGAGCCTGCCGGCCTGTACCTTTGCTGACAAGCGACACGCGGTATTCAAGAATGAATGTAAAAAATGCAACATCCGTCGAAATTTGTTTGGCGACGCTTATGCGTTGCGGGCGCGGCGACCGTTTCGGCCTTGCTTCTTCCGCCGACGCGCACGAAACACCGTGCGCTTTGGTCGGCTCGCCCGCCGCCGCGCCAGGCGCGAGAGTAAGGTAGCGATCCTTAGCGGATCAGGATCTCGCAAGCGCGATCGATCGGAAGCGCGATCGGTATGATGCCCTGGATGGTGAGAAACTTCAGCTCGTTTTTCGTCAGCACGGCCGGATCGACGATCGCGTGATGCGTCGTCGTCGAGCGCTTCATGATCTGCCGGGCGTACGTGCGCAACAACTGATCGTGGAAGCGACAGCCGACAAACAGGAAGCTGCGCTCGGAGCGGCGATTCTTTACCGCTTCCGGCAAGGGCGTCTGAATGTCGATCTCTGTCAGCACCTCGACGTAATCCGCGTCAGAGATCAAAAAATTCTTGGCGGGCGCAATGCTGCCATGCGGCTTGTAGAGAACGGTTTTCCAGGCGTCGGCTTTTTCCTTGGTGGACTCCGTTCCGTCGGCTTCGTAGAACCGGTACCAGCGGTCCTCGCCGATGCCGGCGCGGGTGATGCCCTGGATCTCGCCCCAGTCGCTACGGCCTTCGAGCGCCGAACGCATCGTCGCGTCGTACCAGCTGTCGACGATCATGGGCAACTGCAGCGACGCAAGGTAGAAATGCAGCGGCGTCGGCGCGATGCTGTCGCTGAAGGCCTGCGACATTAACGTCGAGACGGTCGAACGATGCTTCATGTTCTCGATGTGCTGCGCGCTTGCCCAGCAGTTGCCTTTGGCGCGTTTTGGCAGCGCCACCTTTGTCCCGAAAAACGCGGCGAGCGTCTCGGGCGTCATCGGCACCTCGGTTGGCGTGAGCTGCGTCAACCCAGGACCGATATAGGGAATAACGGTCCCCGTCTTCAGCTCAGCGGCAATTTTGCCGAGGGCTTCCTCGGCTTTCTCGCCTTCGAGAAGGACGTAGCTGTCAAATGGAGCGTTCATCGCGTTCACTCCCCTTCGCCGCGCTTGCGCGCATTGACCGTTATCGGAAGCGAAGTGCCGGCCGCCATTTCGGGCAGGTCGAGAACCCAGCCGTTGGCGATCTTGATCCAGCCGCCCCACAAACTTTCGTGCTCGGTTTCGACGATCGGCTCTTCCAGGTCCTTTTTGGGGACGTAGATCGACAAGCCGGTCTCTGGCGAACGGCGGATCATGATCTTCATTACATCGACTCCTTTGGCGCGGTCATTGCGCCCCGCGCTAGTTCGTGAGCAGCTGCGCTTCCGTATGGCGCGACGCCTGCGCGATATCCCTTAGCTTGGCGACGATGCCGGGCAGCGTCTCCAGCACATCGTCGACCTCCTCGATTGTGTTTTCTCGCGAGAAGGAGAAGCGGATGGCGCCATGCAACGCCTCCTCCGGCACGTTCATCGCGCGCAGCACATGCGAAGGCTCGGTCGATCCCGCCGTGCAGGCCGAGCCGGTGGAGGCGGCGATGCCGGCGCGATCCAAATGGGTCAATATCGCTTCGCCCTCTATGTCGGAAAAGGCGATGTTGGACGTGTTGACGAGCCGATTGTCGACGTCGCCGGAAATCTGACACTGGGCGATCCTCTGCGTCACGCCGGCTTCGAGCCTGTCACGCAAGGCCGCGATATGGACGGCGTCTTCTTGCAGCCGCAATCGCGCCAATTCGGCGGCGGCGCCCAGTCCGACGATCCCCGGCGTATTCTCCGTCCCGCCGCGACGCGCCCGTTCCTGATGGCCGCCGCGAAGGAAAGGGGCGAATTTCGTTCCCTTACGCACATAGAGCGCGCCGATTCCCTTCGGGCCATGCAGCTTATGTCCGGAAAGCGAAAGGAAATCGATCTGCGTCGTTTTTAGATCGATCGGAATCTTGCCGACCGCCTGCACGGCGTCGGTATGAAATAATGCGCCTGCCTCATGCGCCAGACGCGCCAGTTCTTCGACAGGAAACAGCGTGCCGGTCTCGTTGTTCGCCCACATCGCCGAGACGATCGCGGTCTTCGGCCCCAGCGCGGCGCGAAAGGCGTCGAGATCGATGCGCCCGCGCGCGTCGACGCCAATGAGATGAACGATGACGGCGCGAGTCTTTTGCAAATGTTCGACGAGCGACAGGATCGCGGGGTGCTCGACAGCGGTGGTCACGATCTCGTCGCGACCCTCGCGCGCCGCGAGCCCGGCCAAGATCGCCGCATTGTCCGATTCCGTACCGCCTGAGGTGAACACGATCTCGTGATCATGCGCCGCGCCGAGCAGCGCCTGCACGCTGCGCCGGGCCTCTCGGACCGCGCCCGAGACCTCGACGCCGAACCCGTGCGATGACGAGGCGTTGCCGAATTCCTCGCTAAAAAACGGCAGCATCTTCGCCACGACCTCAGGGTCGGCACGCGTCGTCGCGTTATTGTCGAGATAGACGCGCCGCATCGACACTCTCGCTCAAAGACGCGCCGCAGCACCCGGCACAGGCACAAGCCGCACGAATTCGCCAAGCTCTTCGATCAGCTTGGCCTGGATGCCTTCGAGCGTCGCGCTGCTCAACTTGCAGAGCACGCAAGCCCCCGTGAGTCGCACCATGATTTTGTTGCCGCAGATTTCGATCAGCTCGCAGTCGCCGCCATCGCGGCGCAGATTGGGACGAATCTCGTCGATGACGGCGCGAATGACCTGCTCGCGCTCTGGCGACGGAGCCGTTTCGATCTGGCCAGCCTCTTCGTTCTTCTGGTTGTCGTGCAACATAGCTTCGTCCTCCGCAACGCAGTCCCGCGGACGCGCTCTCATGAATTGTGAAGTCGGGCCGAATTATCCGAAAGACTTGCCGCAGGAGCAGCTCGATTGCGCGTTCGGATTGTCGAATGTGAACCCCGAGCCCTGCACCGCGACGACATAGTCGATCGTCGTGCCGGTCAGGAGTTCGTGGCTGGTGTTGTCAATGAACACCTTGACCCCGCTGCGCTCAATCACCGTGTCGTCGGGACTGGCCTCGCGCACAAGGCCCATTTTGTATTGATAGCCAGCGCAGCCGCCGGCCTCCACCATGATCCTCAGCCCATCGACGGGATCGGCGGCGCTGGAAATAGCCGTCTGCACTGCATTCAGGGCGCTGTCGGTCAGGTTGATCATGTCGCTCTTCCAGTATCCAAATGCGGCTAGGCCCATTCGAAGCAATTCATGTGCCGCGCAAATTACGCGCGAAACAGCGCGCGAATCCCAGAATTTCCGGCGGTTTTGTCTTATTTCGTACATTGTAATCCGCGTCGTGTCGTTTCCGTCGCGCCGATCGGCCCGTCGATGCTTCGAAACCGCGGCGAAGTTTTTGCATGGAGCGCGGCGTAACGAAGGATCCCCCGCGCGGATGCTGCGTACGGATTGCAAAGCGGAGAACTGTCGATGACTCAAATTGAGAAGACTGCCCTTGCTCGGCTGGATCGGGAGGGCCGCCTGCTCAACGCAGTGCTTAAGGGGCCGACCGGCAAGCCGGGACGTTTCGGTTTTCGGGGCGATATCGCGCTCAAATTCCAGGCGCAGCTGGCCGACGAGAAACGGCCGCCCGAATTTAGCATCGAGCAGGTGCTCACCTACGCGAACGAAGGCGAAGCGACGATCCCGATCCTCGCCGGCTATCTGCATAATTTCGCCTATCTCGAAGCGGCCCATGAAGTGATCGGCGATCTTCTCTCGCCCACTGGCGCTTACTTCATGTTCTGCAACAATATCGACCTGCTCGCGAAGTTCCGCGTCAAGCTCGGCGAGATTACCTACAACGTGCTGCCCTGCGATGAATCGACGGTGTGGAAGGAGATGATGGATCTCGCCATGGTCGACAAGAACGACATCAAAAAGCTCGACACCGGCGGCAAGCTTGGTGTTCTTCTCGACACCGCGCTGAAGTTCAACGACGCTTACGAAGTCATCGCGTATCAGCAGGGCGTCGAGCGCATGGAGCCCGTCAAGAACCGTAACGAGAATCGGCCGGTTTGATCCGGTGGAGTCGGCCGCACATCGGCTTTGATCGCGACAGCCCCTGCTCTAGAGCGCGCCAAGAAGTGGAATCGGCGCGCGCTCTAGAGAGCGGTTCAATCGCCTTGCGATTTGCGGGACGACGCCGCGGACATCAGATCTTTACCTCCGCCCGCCCCGCGGTTTCGGGGCGAACTTTCCCTTGAGTGGAAGGCGGAGGCGGATCGTAATACGCCTCATTCGCCGGCGCATTCCCCTTCTTCGGCGTCTTCGTCGACATCTTCCGCCAGTTTGACGCCGACGACGCAGATGTCATTGTCGATGATCGCGAGAGGCACCGGAACGAGGCCGCGTCCCTTGCATGGGCCCTCAATGCACATGCCAGTGCCGAGCTCGAACAGCGCGCCGTGCTTGCCGCACATTAGGCGCAGCCCGTAATTGGGTTCGAGGAAGGTATTACGCTCCCAATCGAGATTGACGCCGTCGTGCGGGCATTTGTTCAGATAGCCGAACACTTGCTTGCCCCAGCGCACGACGACGATCGGAAATGGCTTCTCTTCGCCGTTGTCGTCGAGCCGCACGAGGTTGAAGCCCCGCGCCTTCTGGCTCGGAATGTCGCTCATCGCACAAAAGGCGTAGACGACCACTTCCGGCGCCGCATCGTCCTGCTCGATCGTCGTTCCCTGCTCGCTCATCGCGACATCTCCTGCTCCTGCGCTTCGCGCCGCTTCGCCAGCAACAGCCCATTTGCCGCAACCGAAAACTCCCGCCAGGCTGCGGCGATGTCCTGCATGATGACCCGGGTGTATTCTTGAGACAATTTATGTTCGTCCGGGAAGTTCGAAAGGGCGCAGGACGTCTGGTTGAAGGCGACCACGTCGTCCATGATCGACTGCAGCAAGTCGCCAAAAGGTTTTTGGATGCGCGGCGTCAGCGCCGTGCGGCCGCGTTCGATCACGACGTCGTCCATTTCGAAGGGAAGCGTCGCCAGCAGGCTCAGCGCCTGCTGGAAGACCTCCTCCATCGCCCCGAGCACAGCCACCTGCGTGAGATTGTCGCGCTCTTGCGACGCCAGGGCGCGGTTGAGCCGCCGGCGATAATTTTCGAAAACCTCGTCGGCGCGCGCGTCCACCCAAGCGGAGAAGCGCGCCAGGCTCGCCTCGTTCACCGGCATATCGTCGAATAGGACGCCGCCGGAGGTCGCCTTTTTCGCCTCGAGCAAGGCCAAGACGCGCTCGATGCGTCTCGCGGCGTCCAAAGCGCCTTCCAGATAGCCGGCGTTACGCGCCGCGGTCTCCGAGCCGCCGAGAAACAGCTTCTTATCCCACAGCGCTTGGCGCAACAGAGGATTCGCGACGTCGTGCGAACCGTCGCCGCCCTGCTGCGCTCGGTCGGCCGCGCTGCACGTTAGTCGCTCCTTCGCCCAATCCTGATAGTGGATGTGCAATGGTTCGACATTGCGGGCAAACACATTGCAGATTTGACTCTCAAGCAGCACCGGCAGACCCACGCCGAAGGCCTCGCGCAAATCGGCGTCCAGGGCAAGGAAGCCGCCGAGCGCATGAAGACCCGTCGTCATGTCGCAGGCGTCGAAGATTTCGCCGATCACGGCTTGCTCATGCGTGACGAAGGCGGAGCCGGAAAGATTCTGCTCGCGCCAAAAAGCGTCGCGATATTCCATCGCAACCTTCGCCTGCGCCGCCATCCAGGTCTCGGCGCCAAGCATGGCTTGGTCCGTCGCCTCGTCCAAAGGCGGCGTGAAGCGAATAGTCTCGCGCAGCAAGCGCGGCGGCAGAGCGAAAACGACGCGGCGCGCCGCGATCTCCATGGGTTCTTCGCCGGTCTTGAATGCGAGCGTCACATGGTCGCCGCAATCGCGCAGGCTCGCCAGTTCGTGACCGAGATGCATTGAGGCCGCCGGCAGTGCGCGGGCCAAAGCCTCCACCAAGACCGTCATCCCCCCGTGCAAACGCCGCGCGTCGTCGTAAAGGCGTTTGTCTTCGATGCGCTCGGCGCTTTTTTCGCCTTCGCGCAAATGCAGCACGGCTCCTTCGTCATGCTGCGCGAAGTCCGACAGCGCGAGTTCTTTGACGAGTTGCGCCATCAGCGGCTGCGTTTTCGGCCAAAACCACGTCGGGCCGAGGTCCAAGCCGCCGCCGTCGCCGCGCGGCGCCGTGAGAATGCGTCCGCCAAGGCGATCGCGCGCCTCGAAGATCGCAATGTCTTGGCCGCGCTGGTGGAGCTTTCGCGCCAGCGCCAAACCGCATAGACCGCCGCCGATGATCGCCACGTCCAACATGATGCGTCGTCCGCTCCCTGTTCGATGCAGGGGATAGCAATTACTGTGCAAGATTCTCGGCGACGCGCGAACGGCTGATCGATCGGACGTGATGGCACGAAACTTGAACCTCCCAGCTGGAGTTGCACAGCTAAGGAGTCGAAGATGAATCTGGCCACCGAATTCGCCAACTGCTCGCCGGACGAGTTGAAGGAATTGCTGAGCGGCGGCACATTGACCGTCTATTCCGTCGCGCGCCCCGCGACGGCGAACTTGGCGGTCGACCGCAGTGGCGTGCTGGCGGCCTTTACGTTCGCTACGCCGGCGTTTGGACCCTCCACCGACGGCGTTGAGACGCCCTTGTTCGTCGCCGATTCCGTTCCCGCGTCCACGACCGGCACGCCCGGATTTGCGCGGGCGCGCAAGGCCGACGGCACGGTGGTCGCGGATTTTTCCGCCGGCAGCGGCGATCGTGAAATCAAATTCGCCGAGGTCTCCTGCTCGCCCGGCGCCCCGGTGAAGGTGGTCAAATTCACCATCAAGCAGGGCGACTGGCCGGAGCGGCCCGACTATTACGGCACGCGTCCGCGCTCCGGCTATCCGCTTCCCGTCGCCCCGTGACGCTCTGTGACGCTTGGCGACGCGCCACTATTGTGAACTTGCAGACAAGAGGTCCGACCGATGGCTGAACCCCTGACCGGCGCGCTCGTCAGCGCGGCATGGCTAGCCGAGCATCTGAGCGACGGCGACATTCGCATTCTCGACTGCACCTGGCATCATCCGAGCACCAATCTCGACGGCCGCAATCAATATCGCGGCCGGCATTTGCCGGGCTCCGTCCATTTCGACGTCGATCACATCGCCGATCCGAATACCGATCTGCCGCACATGTTGCCGGATGCAGCGGACTTCGCCAAAAAAGTCGGACTGCTCGGCATTGGAGACGGCGACCGCGTGATCGTCTACGACCGGCTCTTCGGCGGTTCGGCGGCAGCGCGTGTGTGGTGGATGTTCCGTGTTTTCGGTCACGACAATGTCGCGATGCTCGACGGCGGATTCAACGAGTGGGTCGGCGCCAAACATCCAACCGAAATGTCGCCGGTACGTCCGCAGCCCAGAACCTTCACGCCAAACTTTAGGCCGGAACTCGTTCGCAATTTCGATCAAATGAAAGGCGCTGTCGCGAACGGCGGCGAGCAGATTGTCGATGGGCGCGGGCCGGGCAAATTCGACGGCTCGCAAGCCGACGTCTTTCCGTTCAAGAAACTCGGACATATTCCGGGCGCCGTGAACGTGCCTTGGGCCGATCTGGTCGATCCGCAGACAGGCGTGCTCCTCGATTCCAAGGGGCTGCGCGCGCGATTCGAAGCAGCGGGCGTCGATCTGAGCAAGCCGATCGTCGCCACTTGTGCATCAGGCATGACGTCCTGCATGGACGCCTTGGCGCTCTATCTCCTCGGACGAGGCGATGTCGCCGTCTACGACGGATCTTGGGCGGAGTGGGAGCGCGCCGAACAAGCGGCGGTGGCGGCTTAAGAAGGAGTGCAGCGCGTGAGCGTTCGCGATGACCATGAGCTCGAAACGGGAGACGAATATGCTCTCTCCACCGCGGCCGATCGAACGCGCTTCACGCTCCACAACAAAGCCGACGGAATGATCGCTGAATTGCGCGACGACGACGCCGCGCGCTTTCTCAAGGACTACGACGAATTGAAGCTCCAATATCCCGACTGGAATGCAGATAGACTGCTCGCCCAACTTTGGGATCAGGGCGGCTATGGCTGGCTCGCGCAACAGGAAGAGTGACGATGACGACTCTCGTGAAGATCACTGAGGATGGACGAAAACTCGAAGTCAAAGGCTTTGCGCTCTATCTTGACGGCGCTCTCGAAGCGGTCGATCTCACCGAGGTGAAGATGCACCCCGCGAAGCGAAAGATCTGGTCGATCATGCCGGACGCGACCCATGTCGCCGGCCGCGTGGCGCTGAACGCGGAAGAGACCGCGACCGTCAGGAAAGCTCTCGCCGACGCTCAGGCGATGATGCTGGCCGACCCAATCGCGATTGCCGAGCGCTTTCGCATCGCCGCCATGTGGAAGGCCCGCGAGCAGGGCATCGAGTAGCATAATTCATGCTTGGCGTTGCGAGCCTCCTGGACGGAGGCTCGCATTTTTTCTACTCAAACCAGCGCGACGTCTTCCGCCGCATGCGTTTGACAATTGGTCGGACACACACGCGCGCAGGCGCCGCAGCCGATGCAGGCGCCGGTATCATTCATCACCATAATTTTCTTTTCGACTTCTTCGTCCTCATCGTCGTCCAGCGCAACCAATTCGCCGTCTTCGTTCAGACCTTTCAGCGTCATCACGTCGCGACCGCACACCTTGAAACAGCGTCCGCAACCGATGCATTTACCGGGATCGATCGCAACAAGGTATTCTGGACACCAATCGCGCCCATCGCGCGTCGCTTGTGACATGGCCGTTACTTTCTTTTCTCGAGTTAGACCGTCTCCAGGGACTTCAACTTCGCGCGCTTCTTCTCCAGCTCGGCGAAAGCTTCATGCGCCCTTTGCGCAATCTCGGGGATCGTGGGCCAATTGATCGGCAGCTCCTCCGAAAGATCATGCAGATCCATTTTCGCCTGCATGGCCTTTGCCGAAAGCTTTTTGATTTCCTGCTTCAGATCGTCGATCTCGCTCATCATTGACCTCAGTATTTTGCGACGTCCGGGTATTTTTCGATCATCTCGACGCCGGACTGAACATATTTGTCGCCTTCTGACGCGAGCTTCTCAAAACTGTCGAATCCGAAGCGATGCACGTCGCGCAGTTGCTTGTTCACGACGATCAAGCGTCCGCCGATCAACACCATGCGGCCGAAACCCTCGTGGCTCATCTTCAGCATGGGCGAGATCATGACGCCCGTGGCGCGTTCGATGGAGAGCGAGATGGCGTTGAAGAAGAGCTCCATGCGCCAGATCGTCTCGGGGTCGGGATCGCCGATGATCGGCAGCGCGCGGCGCGCCTCTTTGTCGAGGACATAGGGAGCCAAAAGATCGAGGTCGCTCTTCGTCTCCCAGGTCCCATGCGTGTCCTGAGCGCGCCAGACCTTGATGAGCTCCTTCATGAACGGAAGCTCGGCGACCGGAGTTTTTTCGAGCACGGCGGTAGGTTCAGTCATGAGCATTCCTCACTCTTCGAAATCGAGCACGCGCTCTTTTCCCTTGGTCAATGCTTTGCGCAGCCATGGCGGCGGCACGCCTCTCAACACTTCCTGGAGCTTGTCCAGGAGGTCTGAAATGGCCTCCGGCTGATTGACCTTCATCGGATGAATGTTGTTGGCGACGACACGCGCCGCGCCAGAGCCGCCGATCGCAGCGACGTAAAGAATGGCGCAATTCTTGATCGCGTCGATCTTCGGCGCGAGCTTGTCCTCATTGCCATCTTCCTTGAGATCGCCGTCAAATTGGATGGCTTCGACGAATTCGTGACCTTCCGGTCCGATCTCGTAGATCGCGATGTTCTTGGCCCAGCCGAAATGCGCGTCGACGCGTTTCAAATCCTGGGTTGCGAATGCGACTTTCATAGCGCCTCCGTTTTCGCCCCTAGTGCGAGGTTGCGGCGTGCGACGGGCCGACGCCATCACGCCAGCTGTCGGGCGTCGGTTCGTGGTTGTCGTCGTGATCGGCCATCAACAGATTGCTGATGTCAAAGATCAGATCGCGACCGCCGCGATAGCCGACCATCAATTGATGCCCGCCGCCGAGGCGGTCGAACATCGGAATGCCCATGCGAAAGAAGGGGATCTTCAAGCGAGAGGCCGCTTGCCTTCCGTGCGAATGGGTGACCATCAGATCGCAGTCCCTGGCCTTCGCCAAATTCTCGAGGTCTTCGAGATCGCCGATCAGCACCTCTTCGGTCGGCAATCGTTCGAGCACCGGCGATTGCGTCGTCGTCACCGCGACAAGAAGTTGCGCGCCCAATTCGGTCAGCAGTCCACCGATCTCGTTGAGCAGGTCCGGCTCGGCGCCGACGGCGAGTTTCCGCCCGCCGATGTGGAAATGACCGTCCAGCATCGCGTCGACGAGCTGGCCGCGCTGGCGACGATATTTCATCGGCGCCGGGCGGCCGCTGATGTCCGTCAAGAACGACATCAGCGCATCATTGGCCTCAAGCCCACACAGCCGTTCAAACATCCGGAACGGAACGCCGGTTTTCTTTTGCATGGCTTCGGCGGCGCGCCGCATTTGCGCGCCAATCGCGATCGTCCAGCCGGCCTGCCCCATCATCGATATTTCTTCGACGCCGACGCCGCCGATCGTCGTCGGGGTGAAATCGTCCGGTATGTGGCCGTCGAGCGATCCGGCGAGATCGGGCAGAAACGTCGGCTCCAAGCCGAAATCCTCGATGATCGTGCGCAATTCATCGAGATCGCCGGGCGTCAAGTGACAGCCTGGCAGCACGTTGATTTTTGTCGGATCGCGGCGCGCGACGCTCTTTGGCGCCTCGACCATCGTCTCGACGATGCGCGTCACCGTCTTTTCCCAGCCGTCCTGGAAGGCGTCCTTAAAGTCCGGCGTCGACACATAGACGATCGGCAGATTCGCAACCGCCGCATTCTTCTCGCGAATGAGCTTGATGTAGCCGTCGACGTCGTCGCCCTTCGTCTCGGTGACCCCCGTCGAGCAAATGCCGATGATCTCCGGCTTCGTGCGGTTGTAGATGTTGAGCACCGCTTGCTCGACATTGTCGTAGCCGCCGAGGACCGTCGCGACTTCGCTCATCGCGGTCGTCTGCATCGGGATGGCTTCTTTGAAGTGCCGCGTGAACAGCACCAGGCCAAACGACGTGCAGCCCTGCGAGCCATGCAGGAGCGGCATGGCCCCCCGCAAGCCCATGAACGCGAGGGCTCCGCCGATCGGCTGGCTCATCTTGAGCGGATTGACCGAACAGGCCTTCTTGCTGACGGAGACGGTCGCCATTGCGTTACTCCGCCGCGATCGCGTGAGAGGCCGAGACCATCTGCTCGAGAATTTCCTCGATGCGCACGGCGCAGGCGCCGCATCCGCCAGAGGCGTTCGTCTTCTCGCGCACGCCCTCGACCGTCGAGAGATGGTTCGCAAGGATTGCATCCTCGATCACCCCGAGTTCGACGCTCTTGCAATTGCAAATCTTTTTCGCGCGGCGAGCCTCTTCCGCCTTCACGGGATCGGCGGCGAGCGCCGCCGCCTCGGCTTCCGCCTGCGCCATCGCGCGGCTTTGCCAATTTTCTCCGGCTTTTTCCCAAGGAGCCGGCTTGCGCACCTGCGCCCAAACGGGATTGTAAAGCGCCTTGTCGATCTCTTCGACGAGCTTCACCATGCCGACATAGCCCATATAAGCGTGATGCCGCTCCTGGTTGATGTCGAGCCAGGGCATCGAAGCTTTCAGCGCGATGAACTGCGAGCGGCCGCCCGAGAGCATAATGTCGGCGCGCGCATCCTTGAGCATCTTGTACATTTCGCGCGGCGTCATATCCTCGATCATATGGGCGTCCTGACCCATCAGCTCCTTGATGCGCTCCTTGTCTTCCTTGGTCGACTTCTTGACGGACGTGCCGACAAGTTCGAGACCCGCCTCTTGCAGCGCCGCGACGACCGACCAGGATTTAACGCCGCCGGTGATCAGCAGCACTTTTTTGCCTTCGAAGCGCGGCTTGTATTTAGCGATCGCCGCCCAAGCCTTGGCCTCTTCCCGCGCAATCAGCGCCTCGGTTCGATCCATCAATTCTGCGGGCGCGCCGCGTTCAATCAGCATGCGCGCGATCTCGCGCAATGAGTCGCTACTATCCTCGATACCGTAAAAGGAGCCTTCGAAGAAGGGGATGCCGTAGCGCTCCTCCATCTTGCGCGCCACATTGATCATCGCCTTGGAGCAGACCATCATCGCGGCCTTGGCCCGATGCGAAGAGGCGACTTCCTTATATTTTCCGTCGCCGGAAATGCAGGCCATGATGCGAATGCCGAGCTCGTCGAGCAGCGGCTTCACCTGCCACAATTCCCCGGACAGATTGTATTCGCCGATGATATTGAGGTCGTAAGGCGTCGTATATTCCGGCTCTTCCGTACCGATCACATGTTGCAGCAGCGCCTCGCCCGCAAGCTTGTTGCCGAGATTTTTCGGCCCCACGAAGCCCGGGGAGTTGATCGGAATGACCGGCTTGTTGAATTTCTGGCGCGCCGCTTTGCACACGGCGTCGATGTCGTCGCCGATCATTGCGGGAACGCAGGTCTGATAAACGAAGATCGCCGGCGGATCGTATTTCTCGATGATCTCGCGGATGGATTTGAACAGCCGCTTCTCGCCGCCGAAGACCACGTCGGTCTCGTTGATGTCGGTGGTGAAGCCGGTGCGCCACAGATTGGAGCCGGAGGACTTCGCGCCGCGATTATCCCAGCTATTGCCCTCGCAGGCGATCGGGCCATGCACGAGATGAGCGACGTCGGTGAGTGGTTGAAGGGCGATCTTGGCGCCGTCGAAGGCGCAACCGCCAGCCGCGCCGCCGGGCTGCAATTGCTTGGTGCACCCCTTCTTGCGTTCGGCTTCTGATTTGTTCGCGTTCTTGCCGCAGCCCGGCTCATTGAAAACGTCCTGGATCGTGGCCGAAAGCGAACTCATGCCTCTTCTCCTTCACGTTGCGACCGCGTCACGGCATGCAAGTTGTGGCTCCCGCCGCAAGGGCGGGAGCCACAACGTCTTAACGGATGATGTCGAAGCTATAGTCGCTCTTCGCCGGCACGTTGGTCGTGGCGTCGATCGATTCGAAGATGCGATCGAGCACCCACACCAGAACGTTCAACCCACCCTGATAGCCCCACACCGGATAGCGGTGGTGATGATGGCGATCGAAGATCGGGAAGCCGATGCGGATCAGCGGCGTGCCGGTGTCGCGCTCGAGATATTTCCCGTAGGTGTTGCCGATCAGGAAATCGACCGGCTCGGTGAACAGCAGCGAACGCATATGCCAAAGATCTTTGCCGGCATAGACGTGGCAATTCTGGCCGAACGGCGAGGAGTCGAACAGCGCCTGCACTTTTGCCGCCCAAGCCTTGCCGCCATTCGTGGCGAGCACGTGCGTCGGTTCGGCGCCAAGCTCCAGCAGGAACCCGGCGAGGCCGAGGCACAGATCCGGATCGCCGTAGATCGCGAATTTCTTGCCATGAATATGCGCGCTCGAATCGGCCACGGCGTCAACAAGACGACCACGCTCGCGCGCCAGCTCTTCGGGGATCGGCTTGCCGGTGATGCGCGACAAGGTCATGAGGAACTTGTCGGTCGCCGAGACGCCGATCGGATGATTGAAGGCGGCGACTTCCTGGCCGTGCTCAGCGATCAGCGGCAGCGTCTTCTCGGTGCAATATTCCTGCATCGAGATCGTCGCCTTGGCGTTGATCGCATCGGCTGCCTCTTCCAGCGTCGTGCCGCCGTCATACATGCGGAACTCGCCGTCGGTCGGCGTGTCGAAGACTTCGCTGTTGTCGGCGAGGATCGTGTAGTCGATGCCCATAAGGCCAAAGATCCGCTTGACTTCGCGCGTATTGCCGACGGTGTAGCCGTCGAAGCCGCCGATGAAGTTGATCTTATCATTCGCCTTGCGCTCAAGCTTGGCCGTCGTGCCGGCCTTGCCGTCCCAGAAGTGCGCAATGACGCCCTTCAGCGCATTGTCGTAGCCGGTGACGTGGCTGCCGACGAATGCCGGAGTGTGAGCGAAGGGAACGTCGTAATCCTCTGGAACCGAACCCTTTTCCTTCGAGGTCTTGATGAAGGCGTTCAGATCGTCGCCGATGACTTCCGCCATGCAGGTGGTCGAGACGGCGATCATTTTCGGCTTGTACATGTTGTAGGTGTTGGCCAGGCCGTCGATCATGTTGTTGAGGCCGCCGAACACCGCCGCATCTTCGGTCATCGACGAGGACACGCAGGAGCTGGGCTCCTTGAAGTGTCTCGACAGATGGCTGCGGTAATAGGCGACGCAGCCCTGCGAGCCATGAACGAAGGGAATCGTTTGCTCGAAACCGACGGCGGCGAAGACCGCGCCGAGCGGCTGGCAGGCCTTGGCCGGATTGACCGTCAACGCCTCGCGAGCGAAGTTCTTCTCGCGATATTCGGGGGTCTTGGCCCATTCCCGAACGCGTTCCACCTCAGCCGGATCGCGCGGGTTTTCGAACATCTTTTTCTTGTTCGCCAGCATCTGCTGGTACTCGGGACCTCTGAAGAGGTCAAAATGGTCTAGGACGTGTTCTGCGCTCTGCGGCATGGTCGAACCCTCGCGTCATGCATTTCGGGGAGCCGGCGCGCGCCTTCGCGACGCGCCGGCGCTGATTTATTCCGCGGCTTGGAGCAGCGGCAGTTCCTCGGTCTTCCAAGGCGCCTTGGTCATTTTCCAGACCGGCGAGTTGATCGCCATGTCCATGTCGCGCGCAAAGATCGCGAAACCGTCATAGCCATGGTAGGGGCCCGAATAGTCCCAGCTGTGCATCTGGCGGAAAGGCACGCCCATCTTTTGGAAGACGTATTTTTCCTTGATGCCTGAGCCGACGAGATCGGGCTGGATCTTCTCGACGAATTTTTCGAATTCGTAGCCGGTCACGTCGTCGTAGATCAGCGTTCCGTCCTTGACGTAATGCTGGGCGGTGCGCTGATAGTCGTCGTTGTGGCCGAATTCATAGCCCGTGCCGACAACTTCCATGCCGAGGTCTTCGTAGGCGCCGATCACGTGGCGCGGGCGGAGGCCGCCGACGAACAGCATGACCGTCTTGCCTTCCAGACGCGGACGATATTTGGCGATGACCGCGTCCATCAAGGGCTGATATTTCGCGATGACCTGCTCGGCGCCTTCCTTGATCTTGTCGTCGAAATAGCTGGCGATCTTGCGCAGCGATTCGGCGATCTTGCTCGGGCCGAAGAAGTTGTATTCGCACCACGGAATGCCGTACTTCTCTTCCATGTGGCGCGAAATATAGTTCATCGAACGGTAGCAATGCAGAACGTTCAGCTTCGCCTTCGGCGTCGCTTCCAGTTCGGCGAGGCTGCCGTCGCCAGACCATTGCGCGATCACGCGCAGGCCCATTTCTTCGAGCAGGATGCGCGACGACCAGGCGTCGCCGCCGATGTTGTAGTCGCCGATGATGGCGACGTCATAAGGCGTCGGCTCGAAACGCGGCGCGGCGTCGGGAGCGATCTTGTCGAACACCCAATCGCGGATCGCGTCGTTGGCGATGTGATGGCCGAGCGACTGAGAAACGCCGCGGAAGCCCTCGCAACGGACCGGGACGATGGTCTTGCCGTCATATTCCTTCGACTTGGCCTTCGACACCGCTTCGATATCGTCGCCAATGAGGCCGATCGGGCATTCCGACTGAACGGTGATGCCGTTGTTCAGCGGGAACAGCTCCTGGATCTCGTCCATGATCTTCGCGAGCTTCTTATCGCCGCCGAAGACGATATCCTTCTCTTGGAAGTCGGACGTGAACTGCATCGTGACGAAAGTGTCGATGCCAGTCGTGCCGATGTAATAGTTGCGGCGCGCGGCCCAGGAATACTGGCCGCAGCCCACCGGGCCATGGCTGATGTGGATCATGTCCTTGATCGGACCCCAGACAACGCCCTTCGAGCCGGCGTATGCGCAGCCGCGAATGGTCATCACGCCAGGGATCGACTTGATGTTCGATTTCACGCCGCAGTCCGGCTTGCCTTCCTGATGCACGTTGAGGTGCTTGGCGCGGCGCTTGGCGGTCTTCTCGGGATAGACCTTCAGAACTTCTTCGATGAGCGCTTTGTTGCGGTCCTTGATCTCCGCAACGCTCAATGTGGGCGAAACACTCATTTGATGTCTCCTTTAATGCTTTCTGGATTTTGAGCTCGACCTCCCGCGTGCGGGAGGTCGACGCTCATGCGTTGACGGGTTAGGCGATCGCCTGGAGTTCGGACGCGGTCTTGCCGATCTGGCTCTCATCGACCGCCTTCATGATGCCGTGCTCCATCAGCATGTCTTCGAGCTCGTCCATCGTGATCGGCGTCGGAATGATGCCCTTGCCCTGGTTGGCGTGGATCTTCACCGCGAGATTGCGGTAATGATTCGCCTGCTCGGACTCCGGCGCATATTCCAGCACCGTCATGCGGCGCAGCTCGGCGTGCTGCACGATGTTGTCGCGCGGCACGAAGTAGATCAGCGTCGTGCCGAGCTTCTTCGCCAGAGCTTCCGCAAGCTCGAGCTCCTTGTCGGTCTGACGCTCGTTGCAGACCAGACCGCCCAGGCGCACGCCGCCGGAATTGGCGTATTTCAAAATGCCCTTGGAGATGTTGTTGCCGGCATACATGGCCATCATCTCGCCCGACATGACGATGTAGATTTCCTGCGCCTTGTTCTCACGGATCGGCATGGCGAAACCGCCGCAGACCACGTCGCCGAGCACGTCGTAGGACACATAGTCGATGTCTTCGTAAGCGCCGTTTTCCTCGAGGAAGTTGATCGAGGTGATAACGCCGCGGCCCGCGCAGCCAACTCCAGGCTCCGGTCCGCCCGACTCAACGCAACGAATGTTGAGATAGCCGACCTTCATCACTTCTTCGATTTCCAGATCCTCGACGCTGCCTGCATTGGCGGCGAGGCTCAGGATGGTGTCCTGCGCCTTGGCGTGCAGGATGAGGCGCGTCGAGTCCGCCTTCGGATCGCAGCCGACGATCAAAATGCGATGACCCAGCTCAGCCAGAGCGGCCAGCGTGTTCTGGGACGTCGTCGACTTGCCGATGCCCCCTTTGCCATAAAATGCGATTTGCCGTAGTGACGACATGTCTATCTCCTCTTGGGCCCCTACTCATTGCCGCAGCTCTCTCGCGGCGCCTTGCTTCGCTGCCGAGTTAGAGAAGGACTCCCAGTAAGAGGTTCTCTTCGACGGCCCTCGATTCTGTCGAGCCGGTCCCTCTTTCGCAATGTCCATGCCAGCACTTGCCGAGTGCGGTCGCCGAACAAACACAGCTTAGAATCAATCATTTACGGATGAGCGACAGCGGGTTGTTCGATGTCAAAAAGCTAACAACCATGTGATGTGGGCGACAAAGTTATTGCCGACGCGGTCGAACGTTTTTGCGCGCTTTTTCGCCGCGCGCGGGTGGTTTTGATAGGTCGCTTCCCTGGAAGACGCGGCCGCCATGGCGAACCTCGTGCGTGTTGCGCCGCGCGCGCTTTCAGGTTTGGGGTTTGCAGCCATGGCAGGATCGTTGCTTCCAGAATCGATCCGGCGAGTCGCGCGCTTACGACAAACCGCGGCGGCTTACAGACGCGGTTGGAGCATAAGACACAATGTCAGCAATCATCAGCCTGCAGGATCGCGGCATTGTCGAAATTGCCGGACCCGACGCGACGAAATTCTTACATAATCTCGTCACCAACGACATCGCCAAGCTCGCCCCGGGCGAAGCCCGCTTTTGCGCGCTGCTGGCGCCGCAGGGTAAAATATTGGTCGACTTCCTTGTCTTTGTGGAAGGCGACGGCGAGACGCGCCGCTATTTGCTTGATTGCCCGAGCAGCTTGGAGCCGGATCTCCTGCGGCGTCTCGGCATGTACAAATTGCGCGCGGCGGTGAGCGTCACATCGAAAAGCGAAGAACTCGCAGCCTTCTGCGTTCTCGGCGAGGCGCAACCGGAAATTCCCGCACTGGCGATGGCGCGCGACCCGCGCGCCGAGACGCTCGGCTGGCGGCTGATCGCGGCGCGTGACGCGACGGCGGAAGACGCTCACGAAGACTATGAAGCGGCGCGGATCGCCGCCGGCGTTCCGCAAGGCGGGATTGATTTCACCTATGGCGCCACATTTCCGCACGAAGCGAACATGGACCTGCTCGCCGGCGTTGATTTCACCAAGGGATGCTATATCGGCCAGGAAGTGGTCTCGCGCACGAAGCATCGCAACCTCGCGCGCAAGCGCGTGACGCCTTACCACGTGGCGGGCGAAGCTCCGCCGCCCGGAACAAAAGTCATGGCGGGGGAGATCGAAATCGGCGTGGCGGGCTCACACAGCGGCGATCGGGGCCTCGCGTTGATCCGCCTGGACAGGCTTGCCGACGCTATGACGGCCGGAACGGTCCTGACCGCTGGCGGCGTGTCCTTGGAATTCGTCGTGGAGCGGGCAGCGAGTTGAAGCCGGCTTAAAACTGATGCGGCGACGCGGCGGCGCCAATGGCGTGACCTCGTCGGCGGGCCGTCATCACTTCAAAGCCTCGCCCGCGAGACGCTCGCGGGCCGCTTCCGCGACGAGCGGATCGCTGTCGTTGATCAAATGTCCGATTTCTTCCACGTTCAGTCTAGTCGCGACGTAATGGCGCACACGCCAATCGGCGTCATCTCTCAAATCCAACAATTGTTCCGGCGTCAGCCTTTGCGCCGCTTCAAGACGCACATCGGCGTTCGAATCTCGACACACTCGCCCGAGCCACTGGGCGTCGATCCGTTGCGCGACAATACGCCTAACTTCCACTTCCGGGTCATCGAACATCATCACCAGCAGCGCCGGCGCGACCTTTCGCGCGATGACGATCCGCACGTAATAATCCTCATCCTGCATCATCGGCAGAAGGTCTGGATCATCGAGCAGCGTGGCGACGCGGATGCGTACTTCTCGATGCGGATCGTTGCGCAACTCGCATTGATAGCGCGCAGGCAATCGCCGCACGGCTTCCCAGCGCACGGTTTCATCGGGATCCGACAATAAGCGCGGCAAGAGAAACGGATTGGCGAATTTCGCGGCGATGGCGCGCACTTCGAAATGCGGATGCGCGAGATAGCCGTCGGCGAACTCGGGATTCCAATTGAAGAAGCGATCGATGCGCCGCGCATATCGGTCGTGCACGCAGGCTTTGCGCAATTCGCATCGCCCGGCGGCCAGCAGGTCTCGATGCGCGCAGTTCGCACAATCGATATCCAACCCGCGCCAGTCGCGCGCTTCGTCGATTTCACGCGTCATCGTCGAGGCCGATTCTGTCGAGAACGCCGAGAAGAACCTTGGCGCCGATCTTGTCCGTTGGGTCGAGCTCGAGAAGTTTTGCGATGGCGATCCGGCTTTCTTCGAACGCGCCGAGGCGCATCTGCAGATAGGCGTAGCCCTTCAACGTAAACAGAAAGAAGCGCGGCAGAATTTCGTCGTAGCGATCAAAAACCGCGTCCTGCGCCGAGGCGCGTCGCCAATCCCGCGGCATGTTGTTTTCGCGCGCCGCTTTTTCAAGACAGCGATTGGCGATCTCCAATGCTTCCCGCAATCGGCCTTTGTAAAAGTAGAAGCGATAGAAGCCGATCAGCACCGCGGCATGATCCGGAGCCCATTGCTGGGCCTGGCGTAAGTAACGCTCCGCCGTTTCAGAGTCGGCGTAGGTTTCGCTGGCGAGATGGAGAAATTCTTCGGCCTCCAGCGGCAGGCCCTCGCCAAGCAGCGCCCCGGCGAGAAGTTGCTTCTCGTCGGGGCTCAGAGAGGTCTGCTCGCCATTCACCATGACGCGCGCCTTTAATGCACATGCTCCGCGACGGGCCCGCCGGTGCTCTTGCACGAACCCGTGTTCTTTGGATCGTGAAAGACCAGTCCACCGCTCGAAGAGGAATCGGCGAAATCAATCGTGACGCCATCGAGCAGCAGGCGGCTTTCGGCCGGCAAAAAGAACTTCACGCCTTCGACGACGAATTCCTGATCGCCGGCGCGCGGCGCGACTTCGACGTCGAACAGCGCGCTGAGCCCGGAGCACCCGCCCGGCGACACCATCAGGCGAAACCCGCCGCCTGGATTGGCGCTGAACTGAATCATTCGCCGGATGAATTTTTGTGCGGCGGGCGTAAGCGTAAATTTCATTGCGGGCTCCTCAAGCCGGTGCTTGGTAACGGGGATAGGCGTTGTCGATCACGCAGGTATTGTCGACCGGACAGACCGCCGCGCACTGCGGCGCGTCAAAATGGCCGATGCACTCCGTGCATTTCTTCGGATCGATGACGAATGTGCCGTTCTTCTCGGTGATCGCCACATTCGGGCATTCCGGCTCGCAGGCCGAACAACTCGTGCACTGCGAGGAGATGATCTTAAGCGTCATGTCTTGCTCCCTAGCTGGTTCCTTGACGCATGTCTCAAGCCGCGTTGATGAGCGCGCCCTGTCGGATTTCGGCGTCGCCGCGCTCCTGATGTTCGATTTCGCCGCTGTTCACCTTGTCGAGATAGGCCTTGAACCAGGCGATCGCCGACTTCTCGATGAACTCATGGGCGAATTGATCGACGGGCTCGATCCCGGCCTTGATCAGGTCGTTCTTCGGGCAACCGCCGATCTTCGCGACGAACACCGCATGGCAGTCGTTGATGGCGCGGATAACCGTCTCTAGACTGTCCTCGTCGCCATATCCGCCCTGGCAGTAGAGATCGACGCGGCGATGTCCGACGAATTTCGCGCCCGAGGTCGAGAGTTCGTAAACCTGGAACTCTTTGGCGTGGCCGAAATGTTCGTTGATGAGGCCCGAACCCTTCGTCGCCACCGCGATCAGCAACTTGATGTCGCTCGCCGCGCCGGCCAGCGTCGCCAGCTCTTCTTGCTTGGCGGCCACCTTGGCGACACGCTCTTCTTCGACCTTCTCCTGATAGGCCTTGCGCGACTCAAGATCGTAGTCGACCTCCATCGCCATGATCTTTTCGGTGGTGAACTCAGCGCTGCGATCCTCGCCGAGCAGGCCGACCGCGTCGGCGCGGCACTGGCGACAGTGGCGCATCATATTCATCTCGCCTTCACAGCTATCCTGCAGCGCCTTCAGCTCTTGCGCCGACGGGCCGCGCTGACCATTGAGGCCGAACACCGTGCCGTGCTCCGGAGCCGAAATCAGCGGCATGATATTGTGCAGGAACGCGCCGCGAGATTTGACGGCCTTGTTCACTTCGACGAGGTGCTTGTCGTTGACCCCGGGGATCATCACCGAATTCACCTTGCACAGAATCCCGCGCTCGGTGAGCATTTCCAAACCCTGCAGCTGGCGGTCGGTGAGGAGCTTCGCCGCTTCGACGCCGGTGTAGCGCTTATGCTTCCAGAACACCCAAGGATAGATCTTCGCGCCGACTTCCGGATCGACCATGTTGATGGTGATCGTGACGTGATCGACGTTGTAGCCGGCGATCGTGTCGACGTGATCCGGCAGCGCGAGGCCATTGGTCGACAGACAGAGCTTGATATCCGGCGCGGTGCGCGAGATCAGATCGAATGTCTTGAAGGTTTTTTCCGGATTGGCGAGCGGATCGCCCGGGCCGGCGATGCCCAGAACCGTCATTTGCGGAATGGTGGAGGCGACGGCCAAAACTTTCTTCGCGGCCTGCTCCGGGGTCAGCTTCTCGCTGACGACGCCGGGGCGCGATTCATTGGCGCAATCATATTTGCGGTTGCAATAGTTGCATTGGATGTTGCAAGCGGGCGCGACGGCGACATGCATGCGCGCATAATGGTGGTGCGCCTCTTCGCTGTAACAGGGATGGTTCTTGACCTTCTCCCAAATCTCGGTCGGCAGATCGCCCTCTCCGGCGCCCGAACCGCAGCTCGCCTTGCCGCTGCCGCCCGACGTGCCGCACCCCTTGTGCTCGGCGATCTTCTGCATCGCGTCACCCATGGCGACCGCCGCGCTCACCCCTTCAGCTGCCTCCGCCGTTCCAACATCCAGAGACGTCATGGCTTTGCTTCCTTCTGTCGCTGCAAAGTCGCCTGTGCCGACTCTCGGCTGAGACGGACCGTTGCATCAGTTTGTCGAAGGGATCGCAACAACCATGCCAGCGCCTCATCTATACAATATCTTGTTATTTCAACACTTTAGCGCGACAAAACAATGTAAATATTCAAACACGTCCCTACATTCTGTGTGGCGACACTTGTTACAGATTCAACATCGTCGACCGGTTCGGCGACGCTGGGCGGCTCATCCGCTCTGACGAGCATCTGGCGCGTTATCCATGTCGCGGCATTTTCGGCGACGCCGCATTATCCAGATAGAAGAGTGGCTACCGTGGATTTTTTCGTCCAAATCGGAACGTCACGACGCAACCGAGCGACGTCATTGATGCGTCGCTCACAGGTTGTGGGATCTTTATCGCGTTCTCAGCCGCTCGGAAACGAGCGCCGATAGAGCGTCGCGAACGCTGCGATTCGCCACGGCGTCGATCACTTCCCCGACGAAGGCTTCCGTCAGCAGCGATTGGGCTTCCACCTGGGGAATCCCACGCGCCATCAGGTAGAAAATCAAGTTCTCGTCCAACGCGCCGACGGTCGAACCATGCGCGCATTGCACGTCGTCCGCAAAAATTTCCAGCTCCGGCTTACAGTTGGCCTGCGCGCCTTCGGACAACAACAGCGTGCGGGCCATCATGCGCGCGTCGGTCTTTTGTGCGCCGGGCCGAACCAGGATCTTCCCCTGAAACACCGCCTGGGACGAGTCGTCCAGCACGGATTTGAACAGCGCCTTGCTTTCCGAACGTTCCGCCGCATGATCGAGGAACAAGGTCGCGTCGGCGTGCTCCTTGCCCTTCAATATGTTGGCCCCGCGCAGGCCGGCATGGGCTCTCTGCCCATTAATGTTGATGAACGACTGATTGCGCAACACGGCGCCGCCGAGATTGAATCCGAAATCACTCAGCTGGGCATCGGCGGCGAGCGAGGCGACGAAGGTCGAGACATGCATCGCCGCGGCGCCTTCGCGACTGATCTTGAGTCGCTCGAGGGACGCGCCCTCTTCCAGAACAATTTCGGTTGCGGCGTTCACATGGTATTCCTGCGTCGTTTCGCCCTCGAAGCTCTCGATCAGGGTCGCCCGTGCGCCTCTTTCAACGATGACGAGCGACCGCAGGAAATAGGTCGCCGGCTGCGCGCCCGCCACGAAGACCAATTGTATCGGTCTGTCCACGCATACGCCGGCGCCAACGCGAATGACGACGCCTTCGCCCATGAAGGCGGTGTTAAGCGCAAAGGCCGGATCGTCGACCTCGCCCACATTCCCAATCTGCGTCATCGCCGCGGCGTCGCCCTTGGCTAACGCCTCCGACAGCGACATCACGCTCAACCCTGCTTCCAGATCGGCGAGATCGGAAAGCTCAGGAACAAAATAGCCACCGACGAAGACGACGCGACGCGACGTGACGCCCTCAAGAACCGCCGCACTCCGCGCGCTTTGCTTCGCGCTATCTTCCGGCGGCTCGGCCAAGGGCTTCACGTCACGCAGCAGGGCGCGCAAATCCGTGTATTTCCATGCCTCGTCGCGGCGGTTGGGCAGGCCCGTCTTGGCAAAGGCGTCGAAGGCGGCGGTGCGCAGCTTCGCAAGTTGCGGTGCGCCGGCGCTTTGCTGCATGGCGAAGATTTCCGCCAGCCGGGTCTCGGCGTCGGTGAGTTTGCGAGCGGGAGTGGTCGGTGCGTTGCCCATGACTTAAGCCGCCTCGCTCTGGTAGCGCGCGTAGCCCGTTTCCTCGAGCTCCAGAGCAAGCTCCTTCCCGCCGGTCCGCACGATGCGGCCAGCCGATTGCACATGAACGACGTCCGGCGTGATGTAATCGAGCAGCCGCTGATAATGGGTGATCACGACGATGCCGCGATCCTTCGAGCGTAACTGGTTGACACCGTTGGAGACGACTTTCAGCGCGTCGATGTCGAGTCCCGAGTCGGTCTCGTCGAGGATGCACAGCTTGGGTTCAAGCAGCATCATCTGCAGCGTCTCGGCGCGCTTCTTCTCTCCGCCAGAGAAACCGACATTCACCGGACGCCGCAGCATCTCCATGTCCATGTCGAGGATCTTGGCGAGCTCCTTGACGCGCTTGATCAGATCGGGCGAAGACATTTCCTCCTCGCCGCGCTTCTTGCGCTGCGCGTTGAGCGCGGCGCGCAAGAAGGTCATCGTCGCGACGCCCGGCACCTCCAACGGATATTGAAAGGCGAGGAACAGCCCCGCCGCGGCGCGTTCGTCGACGCTCATCTGCGACAGATCGGCGCCGGCGAGCAGCGCCTGTCCCTCGGTGATCTTATAGCCGGGCCGGCCGGAGAGCACATAGGACAGCGTCGATTTGCCCGAGCCATTCGGCCCCATGATCGCATGCACCTCGCCCGCCTTCACGGTGAGGTCATAGCCGTTCAGGATCTGCTTGCCGGCAATCTCGGCCTTGAGGTCGCGAATTTCCAGTAGCGCCGTCATTCCACCACTCCCACTCTATAGAGGCGTCAGCCGACGCTGCCTTCGAGACTGACCGAGATCAGCTTTTGCGCTTCGACCGCGAATTCCATCGGCAGTTGCTGCAACACGTCACGCACGAACCCATTGACCACCAACGCGGTCGCATCTTCCTGCGATAGCCCACGCTGCATGCAGTAGAACAAGACGTCCTCCGAGATTTTTGAAGTCGTCGCCTCGTGTTCGAACACGCAGGACGGATTCTTCGCTTCGATGTAGGGGATCGTGTGCGCGCTGCAGGCGTCGCCGATGAGCAGCGAGTCGCAATTCGTGAAATTGCGGGCGCCTTCCGCCTTGCGATGCGCCGAGACGAGGCCCCGATAGGCGTTTGACGAGCGGCCGGCCGAAATGCCCTTCGAGATGATGCGGCTCGTCGTGCCCTTGCCGAGATGGATCATCTTGGTGCCGGAGTCGACCTGCTGGCGACCGTTGGAGATCGCGATCGAATAGAATTCGCCGCGCGAATTATCGCCGCGCAACACGCAGCTCGGATATTTCCAGGTGATCGCCGAGCCGGTCTCGACCTGCGTCCAGCTGATCTTCGAATTGGCGCCGCGGCAGTCGCCGCGCTTTGTGACGAAATTATAGATTCCGCCCTTGCCGTTCTCGTCGCCCGGATACCAATTCTGCACGGTCGAATATTTGATTTCGGCGTCGTCGAGCGTCACGAGTTCGACCACCGCCGCGTGCAACTGATTCTCGTCGCGCTTGGGCGCCGTGCAGCCTTCGAGATAGCTGACATAAGATCCTTTGTCAGCGATGATGAGCGTCCGCTCGAACTGCCCGGTGTTCTTTTCGTTGATGCGGAAATAGGTCGACAATTCCATCGGGCAACGCACGCCGGGCGGGATGTAGACGAAAGAGCCGTCCGAGAACACGGCGCTGTTCAGCGTCGCGAAATAGTTATCTGAGGCCGGCACCACGGTGCCGAGATATTTGCGCACCAGTTCGGGATGCTCACGCAGGGCTTCCGAGATCGGGCAGAAGATCACCCCGACCTTCTTCAGCTCCTCTTTGAACGTCGTTGCGACGGAGACCGAGTCGAACACCGCATCGACCGCGACGCGCGGGCGCTCTTCGCCCTCCGGCCGTTCGACGCCGGCGAGAATTTCGCGCTCATGCAGCGGAATGCCGAGTTTTTCGTATGTGCGCAGCAGCTCCGGGTCGACTTCGTCGAGTGATTTCGGACCGGCTTTCGATTTCGGCGCGGCGTAATAATAGAGATCCTGATAGTCGATCGCCGGGTAATCAACGCGCGCCCATTTCGGCTCGGTCATCGTCAGCCAGCGGCGATAGGCCTCGAGCCGCCATTCGAGCATCCATTCCGGCTCGTTCTTCTTTGCAGAAATGAAACGGACGATCTCTTCGGACAGGCCTTTTGGAGCGAGGTCGGATTCGATGTCGGTGACGAAACCGTATTTATATTGATCAGCGCCGACACGGCGAACCTGTTCAACTGTCTCTTGCACCGCCGCCATTTCGCTCTCCGTTCATTGTTGCGCTTCGTCCAGGCGCGCCTGGGCGAGGCGCCTCACTTCCGGATCAGGATCGTCGCGCAGACGCGCCAGCAATTCCGTCCCACATCGCTCCGCCACCAGGAAGCGGACTCGCAAATCTTCGTCGGCGACGAGTAGTCCCAATTGCGCCGGCGCCAACCGCTCTGCAATTATCATGCGCACGCGGGGTTCTGGATCGCGCGCCATCGCCGGGAGCCTGTCGAGGGCGATGCGGCGCGCCGCTTCGCATCGCACCTGCGGGTCGTCATCGTTCTTCGCGCCGGCGAGAATATCAGGCGGCGCGCGACGCGCGGCGATCAGGCGCACGCCGCTGTCTTCATCGAAGAGCAGCTTTACGAGGCCCGCGCCCTCGACTCGCTGGGCCATGGCCATGCGCACCTTGCGGTCGCGGTCGCCGATCAGTTTTTCAGCGAACCGCAAGGGCAGACGTTGCGCCACCATGGCTCTGACGTCCGGCTCCTCGTCGTCGATCAGCGCCCGCAACTGAAAGACGCTTGCATATTTCACCGCGCCGACGCGCAGTTCAAAATAGGGATGATCGAGATATTTCGTCGATTCTTGCGGACTCGCGGCGAAGAACCTGTCTATGCGGCGGGCCCTTCGGTCGCGCACGCAAACCTGGCCGAGATCGCAAAGGCCTTTTTCGCGAATCTCCCCATGCGGACAATCGCGGCAGGATAGGAAGTTTCCAAGCCAGTCGACGGCGTCCATGCGATCCATGCGATGCGTCGTCCCGCTAGGCAGCGCTTTCAGCGCTATGCCGGCACGCAAGTGTTTTCGACAGGGCAGACGACCGCACATTGCGGCGCGTCGAAGTGCCCCTCGCACTCAGTGCATTTCTTCGGATCGATGATGTACATGTCGTTCTTGAGGCGGATCGCCGCATTCGGACATTCGAATTCGCAAGCCCCGCACACCGTGCATTGTGAGGCTATGATTTTGTACGCCATGTCGCGATTCCTCATCCATTCAATGCAAGTTTAGTCCCTCCCTTCAATTCGCATGCCACTCGCAAATCCGGATGTCCGCCTTCTGCGGCAACCCGCGGATTGAATGCAGACGATCGGATGAAAGCCCGCAGGCTTGCTGGATCTGTTTTGGTCGCCCGCCTCCAGGCGCGCATGCTGGACCCCTTTTTGGCTGCATCGACACAGCCCGCGCGGCCCGCATGAATTTGAACAAATGTTCTAAATGCGACAATCGCCGGATTCGGTCAGATGCGCTTTATTTCGATGTTGTATTTCTTCAGCGCATAATTGACCTGGCGCAGCGACAGGCCGAGCAGACGCGCTGCCTTGGCCTGGACCCAGGCGGCCCTTTCCATGCCTTCGATGAGGCGCTCGCGGTCGATCATCTTGCGGGAGGACTCAAACCCGTCGCCCTCCTCCTCCCCGCCAGCGCCCATCCGCGACGAGGTCTCCTTGGCGAAGGTCGGAAGCGACGCAGCTGCGCCGCGGCTCGCCGACGCGATCTCCTCAGGCGGAGCGGGCGCGCGCATGCCGGCTTGTTCGGCATGCGCATGCGGATAGGCGCCGCTGGCGCTGCTGGTCCACAGCAAGGCCGAGAGACATTTGCCGGAGGCGCAGGCGAAATCGTGATCGACGATGGTTTCGTCGCGCGCCAAAGTCGCCGTGCGGCGCACGCAGTTTTCCAGTTCGCGCACGTTGCCCGGGAAGTAGCAGCGTTGCAGCGTCTCAATGGCGCTCGCCGAGAGCTCGTGCTTTTGATCGTTTTCGCTGTTGAACGTCTCGATGAAATTCTGCGCCAGCAGCGAAACGTCGCCGGGTCGCTCGCGCAGCGGCGGCAGGAACACCGGCACGACGCTGATGCGGTAATAGAGGTCGGCGCGGAACTCGCCCTTCTCAACGGCCTCTTCGAGATTTTTGTTGGTGGCGAAAACGAATCGGACGTTGACTTTCAAGGTCTTGGACCCGCCAACCCGCTCGAATTCGCCTTCCTGCAGCACGCGCAGCAGCTTCGCCTGGAAGGCGGGCGATATTTCGCCGATTTCGTCGAGCAGCAGCGTGCCGCCGTTGGCCAATTCGAAGCGACCCGCACGCTGCGCGACAGCGCCCGTGAAGGCGCCGCGTTCATGCCCGAACAGCTCCGATTCAAGAACGCTTTCCGGCAACGCGGCGCAGTTCAGCTTGACGAAGGGCTTGGCGCTGCGGCGCGATAGGTCGTGCACCGCGCGTGCAAAAAGCTCCTTGCCTGTGCCGCTCTCGCCGCGCAGCAGCACGGTCGAATTAGACTTCGCGACGATGGCGATGGTGTCGAGCACTTCCATGATCGCCGGGCTCTCGCCGATGATGCCGGCGACGTCGGGACGCTCTCCACGAATCTCCTTCGGCAGGCATGAGACCAGCGCCTTCTCCAGCGTGCTGCATTCGTTCAGCAGCCGCTGCCGGTCGGCTGAAAACATGCGGTGCAGCTTCACCGTTTGGCCGATCAGATTGGCGATCATCGTCAATAAGCGCAGATCGGCGTCGAAAGCGTAGGAGATCCAATCTTCTGACGTGCGATTGATCGACAACGTCCCGACGACGCGGCTATCGCTTTTGATCGCAACGGCGAGGAAGGAGACTTTCGCGCCCACCGCCCTGGTGATCGTCTCCGCGGCGGTCGCGAACAAGGGGTCGCGGGACACGTCCTCGACAATGACAGGCATAGCGGTGGCGACAAGCCGATCGATCACCTTGGCGGGCAGCGTGTCGATCGGCTTGCTGCCGTCGCGGCTGGTCCAACCCGAGGTCGCGACGATCTCCGGATTGCCGTGCTGATCGAGGATCGTGATCATCCCCAATTTCATGTCGAGGAAGGAGCTGAGCACGGCGACGACATTGCCCAGCGTCTGCTCGAGGCGGGCCGGCGCGGTCAGGATTTTTGAGATTTCATAGATGCCGAGCAGCGCCGTATCGGCGGACGGAGGTCTCGCCCGCGGCGGCTTTGCCGCTATGCCTTCCGTGAGCATAGAGCGTGAAGTGGCTACGTCGTCCATGGCCGCCTTCCTCGAACAGCCGCCGTCAGCCCGAAGCCGTGGTCGCCGTTCGCACATGCGAGGATCGGTTTCGATCGTCTCACGCGGTTCATAGTTTGTTTTATGCAAGAACCACGCAAAGCAGCGCCGTGTCGCCCAAGCGCAGCGCACAATGTCGGCTTTGCGACAATGGCTCTGCGTCGACGGCCGAAGCGTGACATTCGCGCGAAGTTTTGTTGATGTTACGACATGGCCATGTCATGCGCATCGGTTACACGCTGGCCTGCGCCAGTTCCTCGATCACCTTCCAGCCGACGCTGCCCTGCGGGTCGGCGCGGGAGAGGATATTGAGATATTCCTGTGCAGTTTCGGCGTGGCCGCGCTTCAATTCGATGAAGCTTAGCGCCTTCAGCGTATAGAGGGCGAAGCGCGCCGGCCCGTCATGCGCCTCGGCCTTCGCCGGCCAAGCCATGGGATCGCTTGGCCAACCCGCCTGACGCGTGGCCTCCTTCATGCCTTGCGCGGCGACGTCAGCGGCGTAGTCGAGACTGCCCATGTAGGTGTGGATTTTGTAGAGGCAGTAATAGGGCGCCAGCTCCTGCGGCGTCAGCGCCAAGGCCTGCTTGAACAGGCTGTCGGCCTTCTCCCGGTCGGTGCGATAGGCGACGACGCCCTGCTGCAGGAGTTCGTTGGTCTTTGGATCGAGTTCGCCGAAGTTCACGACGTCAGCGTCGCCGCGCGAAGTGTTCATGGCCGGCTCAAAGCAATCGCTGAGCCACATAGCGAGAGACGTCGTAGTCGGCGATTCGCAAAACGCATGGCCGACTTTCGCGTCGGCTACGACGCCGACGGCGGTATGATCTTCAGCGAGAAGACCATCGGAATTGGCAAGGCGCTTTTCTGATCTCCCAAGCGCCTCTTGCCTCCTTCAAAAGCAATTCAGTGCATCTTCGTACAAAACCATGGTCCACGACGCACAAATGGCACGCAGTTTGCGTGCGCGCCGGGCACGCGGGAGTCGCCAGAAAGAAGAGGCGCGCAATCGCGGACACAACCAAGCAAATGAAAAAAGGGCCAGGAATGATACGCGAATTCCGCTACAAGGGGGAAACCTTCCGGGTGAACGCGCATGGGTCTCCCGGCCATGAGGAAGTTTTTATTATCCATTTGATCGATGACGAGGAAATGGGTGAAATCTCGATCGACCGCATGACCGAGGAAAACGACAGAGACGCGCCGATCGACGCCATTTGCATCATGCTTTGCGACAAGCTGATCGTCGAACAGGACATTGCCTGCGCCGACCCCGACGGCGCTTTCGTCTGGGTGGAAGGCAAGCGCATCCGCGACGTGCTCCCGAGCAACGAAGCCGCCTCACATTGACCAACGCGCGGCGCCAATGAGCCGATCACGGCGCAACCAGGCGCCGCGCGAACGTCCCTCACCGAAAACGTTTCTTTCCCGCGCGCGCCGCGCCTTTCGCAGCGCTCGCCGAAATCCCTCGCCTGCGATGCATCCGCAAGATCCGCCAGCAATTGATGGCGCTTGGCGTTCGGCAGCCGTATAAGACCGGCGCGCGGAGGACGGCTCCATGAGCGTCGAGAGCAACCGGCTCGGTCAAGAGACCAGCCCCTATTTGTTGCAGCACCAGCACAACCCGGTGCACTGGCAGGCTTGGAGCGCGGAAACGTTCGCGCTCGCCAAGCAGACGGGCAAACCGATATTGCTCTCGTCCGGCTACGCCGCCTGTCATTGGTGCCATGTGATGGCGCATGAATCGTTCGAGGACCCCGAAATCGCGGCGGTGATGAACGAATTTTTCGTCAATGTGAAGGTGGATCGCGAAGAGCGGCCGGACGTCGACTATCTGTATCAACAAGCTTTGATGATGATGGGTCAGCGCGGCGGTTGGCCGTTGACGATGTTTCTGACGCCGGAGGGCAAGCCTTTCTGGGGCGGCACATATTTCCCGCCCACTGCGCGGGGCGGGAGACCCCGCTTCGCCGAAGTATTGAAGACCATCGCAGAACTGTGGCGTACCCGCGCGAATGCGATCGAACACAATATCGCCGAACTCAGCGCCGGACTGGCCAGCCTATCAGAGACGACTCCCGGAGAGCCGGTCTCTCCAGACCTCGTCGAGAGCATTTGTGCACAATTGGCGCAACGACTCGATCCCGTCCACGGCGGCTTCGGGGCGGCGCCAAAATTTCCGCAGGCGACCAGCCTCGACTTCCTCTGGAGGGGCTGGAAGCGGACGGGTCGCGACTCATTGCGACAAGCCGTCGTTTTGACGCTCGATCATATTTCGCAGGGCGGCGTCTACGACCATTTGGGCGGCGGCTTCGCACGCTACTCGACCGACAATCGATGGCTCGTGCCGCATTTTGAAAAAATGCTCTACGACAATGCGCAGCTGATCGACCTGCTGACGGAGGTCTGGCAAGACGAACGTCGCGAACTGTATCGCCTGCGCGTGACAGAGACGATCGCGTGGATGACGCGCGAGATGCGCGCGCCGGGCGGCGGGTTCGCCAGCAGTCTCGACGCCGATAGCGAAGGCGAAGAAGGCAAGTTCTACGCGTGGAGCGAAACCGAAATACGAGACGCGCTGGGCGCGCGCGCGCCATTCTTCGAACGCGCCTATGGCGTCAGCCGCGAAGGCAATTGGGAACACAGCAAATCCGTTCTCAACCGCCTCGGATCAATCGAGCTGCTGGACGCGGAGGCCGAGTCGGCGCTGGCGCGAGACCGCGCCGCCTTGTTCTTAGTGCGCGAGCGCCGCGTGAGGCCAGGATGCGACGATAAGGTCCTGGCGGACTGGAATGGATTGACGATCGCCGCCATCGCGAAGGCGGCATGCGTGTTTGAACGCGGGGACTGGCTCGATATCGCCATAGCGGCCTTCGAGTTCGTCAAGAGCGCGATGACGACGGACGATGGTCGTCTGCTGCATTCCTGGCGATGCGGACGCGCACGTCATATGGCCGTCCTCGACGACTATGGCGCAATGTGCCGCGCGGCGCTGACGCTCTACGAAGCCACTGGCGCGCCGTCCTATCTCGACTGCGCGCGACGCTGGGTCGAACATGTCGAGCATTATTATCGCGATCGAACTGGCGGCTATTTCTATGCCGCCGACGACGCTGATACGCTGATCGCGCGCGTGAAAATCGCCGAGGACTCCGCCCTTCCAGCCGGCAATGGCATGATGCTGCAGGTGCTGGCGCAGCTCTATTATCTGACGGGCGAGAGCCTCTACCGGGAACGCGCCGAGGCGATCGCGAAGGACTTTGCCGGGACGATTCGCGAGCGCGTTCTTGGTTTTTCGTCACTGTTGAACGGCATGGAAATGCTGCGAGAGGCGTTGCAGATCGTCGTGATTGGCGAACCAGACGCCCCGGACACGGCGGCCCTGAAGCGCGTGATTTACGGCGTCAGTCGGCCCGGTCGGGTTTTGAGCGTCATCGCACCCGGCGCCGCGCTGCCTCGCGCGCATCCGGCTTTTGGCAAAGCCATGCTCGGCGATCGCGCCACGGCCTATGTCTGCCGAGGAATGGTCTGCTCGCTGCCGATCGTCGAACCCAACGCGCTCGCAACGGCTCTGCGCGCGATGTGACGCAGTTCTCGCTTCCCAGCGCCACTATTCGCGGCGCCATACGCTTGCCAGCCATGGCTGTTCGCCTGGCGGCGCGCCGCTGGGCCGGTAATAGTGCTCGACCTCGACGAAGCCCGCCGCCGACCCGAACGCTCGCCAGCTTTCGGGGGCGTGAAACACGCCATAGCGTTCATTGCTCCATCCTTCCTGATCCGCGCCATGCGGAATGGAGCTGAACAGGATGCCCCCGGGCTTCAGAGCGGCGTGGAGCGCGCGCAGGACGCGTGGCAATTCGCTGCGCGGCACATGAAACAGCGACGCATTGGCGAAGACTCCGTCAAAGTGGCGCTCAGGTAAATCGAGCGCGAGAAAATCCTGCAGCCACACCTCGCAACCGCTGTGAATGCGCGCCATTTCGACGAAGCGCAGCGCTCCATCAAGCCCGATCGCGACATGGCGAAGCTCGGCGAGCGCCTTCAAATCGCGTCCTGGCCCGCAACCGAAATCGAGCAAGGTGAAAGGAGGCTCACCGCGAATGTGGCTGAGCATCGCCGCGATATTTTGTGTGACGTCGTGGCTGCGCGTTCCCTCCCAGAACGCCTCGGCGCGCTGATTGTAATGTTGCAGCGTGCCGCCCGTGACCGCTTTCAATTCTTCCGAGCTTGGAGCCATTGTGGGGCCTCCGAACAATTGTCTCGCCATCGCCGACGCCGCGAATGCGTCGCGCCGCCCCGCTGGGTTCGCACCTCGTCGATGTGGCGCACGGAGCGACACGTTCGCCCCGGCGCTCACGCGGGGATACGGCACATATGATGCTTGCCACGCCGAAACCTTGGGAACGGCTGAAGCGCAGGCGGCCGGCGCCGCGACTACGACAATTCTACACCATACGGATCCGCGATGAGTGAACCGGTGCGCGCCGTCCTGATCGAGCTCGAAGGCGCCGCCGTTCCGATGGGTTTCGCGACCGGGACGCTCACGCCGCTCGCGCAGGCGCGGCTTGGCGCCTTCATCGCGGAACATGCCTCGGACCCGGATGTGGAAGACGCCCTTGAGGAAACAGGGCGTCTCCTTGGCGGATTCGACTTGAAGCTCGAGGAAGCCGAAGCGCTGTTGCTGCGCTGGATGAAGCAGAACCGCAAGGCGACCCCGCTGAAGACGTTACAGGGCCTGATCTGGCGCGAGAGCTATGAGGCAGGCAAGCTCAAAAGTGAGCTTTATCCCGACGTTGCGGAATCGCTGAGATCATGGGCCTCATCGGGCCGTCGCCTGTTTGTTTACTCATCCAATTCGAGATTGGCGCAGCAACTCCTGCTGAGCCACAGCGCCTCGGGCGACCTCACAAGCCTGTTCGAGGATTTCTTCGACACGTCCATCGGTCAGAAAGTCGAACCGGCCTCCTACCGCGCGATCTGCGAGCGTCTCGATCTGCCTTCGGGATCGGTGCTGGCGCTGTCAGGCGATGAGGACGAATTGGACGCCGCCCAATCGGCGGGCCTTGCGACGACGCTCATCGCGCGAGAGGGTCCTGCGGACAGCCGCCATGCGGTTTGCCTTGATTTCGCGTCGCTGAATTTGGGATCGTGACGCGCTCGCGCCAAGGAAAACATCGCCGACGACTTCGGGCGGATGGAGAAAGATGGCCACGTTCACTCTTGAAACCAGAGACGGCGCCAGACAGGAAATCACCGGCAAGAATGGCGTCTCGCTGATGAAATTAATCCGGCGCGCCGGCGTCGAAGAGCTGGTCGCGCAATGCGGCGGCAGCTGCGCCTGTGCGACGTGCCATGTCTATCTCACCTTGCCCCAGGGGATTGAAATGGCCGAGTCCGGACCGGCGGAAAACCGGATGCTTGCGACAGCCAGCCATCGCAAACTCAATTCGCGTCTCGCCTGCCAAATCAGGTTCGACGAAACGTTTGACGGAATGGCGATCCGCATCGCCCCGGAGGATGCGACGAGCTTTTGATTCGCTCCGCACGGTTTCGAACGTCGATGGCGTTGCAGCGAACGTTCCCGCGCAAACTTCTATATGGTCTGGAACTTGCTCGCTCGTCATGCACGCAGCGCCAAGATGCAAGGTGAGCATCCATGCCAATGAAGGAAGAAAACGTTCTGCCCGGGAAGTGCTATCGGACGAAGGGCGGCGAAGCCAACTCGGAAAAATACACGGTGATCAGCATCACCCGTGGGATCGTCACTTATCAAAGCTGGACGTCCGACCCCAATCGCCTGTCCCTGCGCACGAACACCGGCCTGAAGGCGTTCGCCGAAGTTCTGTTCAAGGAAATTCCCTGCCCGAACAGAGATGCAGGCCAAAAGATCGAATATTTCGATCCCTCGTAGAAAGACTACTCTCCGATGAGGTCAGTCGCCTCAATCCCGCACCTCATGTTGAATTGAAAAAATATCGTAGGGAGGATCGTCGTCCGAATTGGCGTAGCCCAATGGCGGCGCGTCGACGCTTCCGCCTGATGCGCCGGATCGGCGACTGATCTGGCCGATGTCGCCGCCATAAACATGGATGATAATGGATGTTCGATCATCCAGCGCGTTGCGAAGCTCGAAGACCTCCCCGCTCGCGGAAGACCGGGCAGCTTCCACGGCGTTCGCTTGCAATAGACGGGATGCGCCGACCTGCGCGCTATTCGTCGGGGAGCCATCGAGTTGCTGGCGGTTGATGGCGCCGCGCAACACGCCCGCGATCTCCCAAACCGAAGGCTGGGAGATTGTCATGCAGGCCCCGCCCGACAAAATCGTGCTCGCGACGGAAAAGCGGTCCAGCACGTCGTGATAAATCTGGAATTGCTGGCCTCCGGCAGGATTTGGGACGGCGAAGACCGTTGGCAGCCAATCGTCAGTGGTAAAGAGTCGGGCCATGAGATCGCGGCCGATCAGCAAAATTTCCCGCTCGCTTTCGGCGAGTTCGACCATGGACTGAATGTCCCAGATGAATCGCCGCAGCGCGGGGGGAACAGGGTCTCGCCCGATGATTCGCAAATTTGGATCAGCCGAATTTATCTCGATCATGATGTTGAACGGTCCGCGATTTGAGGGAATGCGCGCGCTCGAGCAAAGCGCTTCGCTGAGGCCGCGCCGAGACGCGCCGACGGTGTTCCCGCGCTCATCGTTCCTCCTGCGCGCAAATCACATCGATGGCGGACACCGCGGCGTCGATGTCGTTTTCCTCCACTGTGAGCGGCGGAAATAAACCAAGGACCGGCCCCATGGCGCGGGTGAGGAGCCCGTGCTCGGCCAGCTTCGCGCGCATAGGCTCCGCGTCTCCCGCAAGCGTTAGCGCCTGCATCAGGCCAAGGCCGCTCAAGTCCAGAAAGGCTGAACGACGCCGATAAAACAACGCCGACAGCTGATCTTCGAGATGCCAGCTTCGGTTCTGCACGCGTTCCTGAAAGCCTGGCGTCGAGAGAGCGTCCACAAGGGCGCGCCCGGCCAGAAGCGCGGCCCCATCAGCGAGCGCCGAGCCGCCGAGCGCCCCTCGCGCCAGTCTTTGCGTCACGACGAGCGCAGCCAGCGGCGGCGCGTCGACAGGCGCATGACAGGCGATCATCAGGTCCGGTGTGACGCCTGTCCATTCGTGCGCCCAAAGCATGCCTGAGCGGCCGAGGCCGCAAAAACTTTCGTCGAAACCGAGTATGAGCCCATATTCGTCTGCAGTCTCGCGCAGTCGGGCGAGCACGCTCCCTGACACGACCTCAAAACCGGCTTGCGTCCTGACCGGAGCGATCAGAATGCCTGCGGTCCTCCCGTCGATTTCCGCCTGCAATGCGGCGTGATCGTCCGTTTGGAGAATGGTGATCTCGTCATCGCCCTCAAGGCCGGGCGGAAGGCTCGCCGTTCCATCAGCAGGCCCGACGCAGATAATGAACCGGCGGCGCTTGGGGCGACCGACGAGGCGATGGTAACGCCGAACCATTTCGACGGCGGAACGCCAGGCGTCGCACTCGGAGGGAAGCAAAAGCACGCGGTCGCCAAAGGAGACGGGCGAAATCTTCGCGCATAAAGCATCCGAGAGCGCCGCCGCTTCCGCCGCTGATTGCGGCGAACCTATTGGCGCATCCGCGCGGAGCGTTGATCCTGCAATATTCTCCGGAAAGAAGAGCGATGCGCCGGAAAAGTCGAGCGGCGCGCCCGCGACGAATGTGTCGCCGACGGCCGGTTGGATGGGCTCGTTAGGCGCGCTCGTCGAATCTGAGAATGTGGCTGACATGATGCTCTGAGCTCGCCATTGGTCGCCGCTCCGATGAGCTTGGGCAAGCGGGGCGTTTCAGGCTCCGTGTTCGATGAGATCAGGGAGTCTTTTGGCAAGAGAGTTCAACACGCTCTGCGAGCCTTTGAGCATGACGTCGTAGACCGCGTCCGCCGTGGGGGCCGCGTCGATTCCGTCCTGGATAAAAACAAAATGCGTGCCGCCATCCGGCAGCTGCGAGATCGTCCACGTAACTGTCGTGTCGATGTATCGGCCAAAACCCTTCAGCTCGTCATCACCGCCCGACCAGCTGAAACGCAACATACGGCCGGGCTCCACAGCGAGAACCTGGCACTTGAACTCGCCGTCCCAACGCTCGATCGGGCGGCTCCAGATCGTGAACTTGTGGCCGACAACCGGCTCAATGTCATTTGGAAAGAACCAAACGGCGAGCCATTCGGAATCTGTCATCGCGCGCCAAACGGCCTCGATCGGATGTTCGAGGTCCTTCTCCGTCGTGAGGCTGCGTGTCTGTGTCGCGTCAAGCACCGAGTCCTGCTCCCGTTAGCGCCTAACATGCAAGGCTCAAGCCAGGCGCACAAGCGGCGCGGAGTTCGACATCAATCGATTGTCTCAATTCCAAGCGCGATCCCGCGGCTCGGCTCCATGCGCAGCGCGCCCCCTTTGGCTCCGAACATGCATGGCTCAGGGCTCAGCTCTCGCGAACGCTCTCGTATAAAAAAAGCGAAGCGCGGGTCGGGTCACGCATGAGCGCTCCGTATGACGGACAAAGAGGAATGGGTCGTCTGGAACGGCTCGATGGGCATATTGGATATGGCGGCCATCGGCGATATCCAACATGACGAGAGCGGCAGGAAGGCGTCTCTGGCGCCGCCCTATGGCGTCGTGGGGCCGTTCAGCCTTGACGAACTCGAAACGCTGGGGCGGATCGCCTTTGGCGAATGTCTCGTTATGTCGCGCCAGCGATGGCAGGAAGATCAGCTCAATCTGCGTCTCGAGGCGCGAGAAAAGCGCCGGACGCTATTGTTTCGAGCGGATATCGACGATGACCAGGAACATCGCGAAATTTTAGGGCTGGCATTCGAAGGCCTGCTCAGTCTGTCGGAGATCAACGCCGCCTTCCGGCATTTGGCCAAGACCGCGCATCCAGACGCAGGCGGCAGCGACGAACAGTACCGTCGTATCGTCGAGGCGCGCGACGCGCTGCTCAAGCGCCTCACGATGACGGGTTGACATAATTGACGACCAACTTCGGCCAGGACCCAGCCGCGAATCTGAAATCGAGATGCGACGGCCGCCGCTTTTGCGAAATGAGCGTTGCAGTTCTCTCGTGATGTACTGCTGCCGTTTGGCTTCAACTCCCCGGTTCATTTCGGCTGCATGCGCGAGCGTTCAATATAGCGCCGGCGCAAATCAGGGATTCTCAAGCTGGGCGAGCGAGAAGTGATCGCGGCAGACATGGGCTAGACTGCTAATTTAGAGCGCGAGCGCAAGTCGACAGGGAACATCTGCGCCGGCGAAAGGTTTTAATGCTTGTGAAAGCTAGGCCCGGGCTCGGCTTTCCACGGCGTCGCCGCGATTGCGGCCGCCTCCCCACCAGGAGGAATTCATGAACTGGGACACGATCGAAGGCAATTGGAAGAAGTTCACCGGCAACGTGAAGGAGCAGTGGGGCAAGCTCACTGACGACGATATTGCTCGCGTTAACGGGAACCGCGAGCAGCTCGAAGGCATGATCCAGGAACGCTACGGCGTCGCCAAGGACAAGGCCAAGGAGCAGGTGGACAGCTGGATGGCGCGCCACTAACTCCACAGCGTCATTAGGACACGCCGGCGAGTCGCCCTCGCCGGCGTTTTCATTTTGAAACGCGCGCGAATGTGTTCGCGAAATTGCGTCCAGCATTCAGAGCGCCGGAACATCTGGCTTGGCGCCGAGGTTTTATAGAGGCGCCCAAGAAGAAGGTCTGTCGATGAAGAAAACTGTTCGCCCGTTCACCGTCGAATATCGGTCGAAACGCGGCAAATCGCACGCTGCCCGTGGCGGCGGCGCGTTCCGCCTTTCGGATCAATCAACCGAACGTATGCCCGCGCGCAAGCACATGCGCGATGAACTCTCCGCCTGGCAGTCGCTGTTCAAACAGGAGGCGCGTTCTTTATGATGACTGCAGCTTCTCCGAAACTCGCCCTTAGACAGGGCAAGAGAGCGCTGCTTCGGCGCTCTATAAGCGAGGCGCTCGGAAAACGCTTCTCGCTTTTATATCTCGACTTGATCGTGAAGCCGGTACCCGAGGACCTTAAAGGTCTCCTGATCAAATTGGACTTCGCGGATCGTCCGAACAAGATGCGCTGAGATTCTAGAAATCTCTCTCTGCGCGTCACTCGACCGCGCTTATCTGGCTAAGCTCTTCCAGAAGGGCCAGCATGTCGTCAGGCAGCGGCTCCGAAGCAATATCGGAAAATTGGCGCCGAAGCTGCTCCCCGAGCCGCCTCACGCTCGGCTCCACATCAACCGCATCGCGGATGTATCGACTTCCTCTCATTGTCGTCTCTGCCAGTCTCGCTCGTTGTTCATGTGGCGGCATGAGGACCTCTCCACACGGAGATGAAGCGCCGATTCGAAAATCTGTTCCGACAATGCTCCATATTTTTTAAGAAATAGAAAAGCTTAGCCGCAAATAAGCGCTGTGGAGAACCCCAAACTAACCTTTCACAAAGTTCAGTCGCAGCTGAATATTCATTGCGGCGGGTCGGAAGCCTCCGGCTCTCGAACCGCCTCCGTTCGATCAAGCCGCAGCTATTTTTTGCCGACGCGAAATTGCACGGGCACTTCGAAGGTCAGCCCCTCGTCCGCGATCACCGCCGGCGGCGGCGGAACGGGGTCGGCCCGCTTCATCATCGCGAGCGCAGCGTCGTCGAAGAGGGGATGTCCCGCAGAACGTTTGATGCTGTAGCTGACGACATGGCCGTGCCTGTCGAGCGTGAAGGAAACGCTCGCTTCGGCGGATCGACGACCGGCGGCGCCCGGATAGCGCTTGTGTCGGTTGAGATGCGAGAGCAAGGCCTTTTGCCACGTCAGCTTGACGGCGTTGGCGACGGCGTCAGCCCCCTGAACAGGCGCCACGGGCCGGTCGGATTGCCGGTCGGCGTCGGACTTGGGCGGCGCAGTCGCCTCGGAGGCTGCAGACTCGGCCGAGACGACCGGCTGCGCCTGATGTTTCTTCTCCTCCTCGATCGGCTTCTCCGGCTGGACGTTGTGCGTGAGCTCGGCGTCTTCGGATTCGGCGTGGGTGATCCGCTCTTCATTCGCCTCCTTCGCCTCTGATGCGGCGACCGAAGGCGCGGCGGCGGCCGCTTCGTCCGAGAGGGGTCCAGGCGGCAGATCCGCGGCCTCGGCGTCGCGCGGCGCGGCGGGCTCGAGCGACAATTCGATCGCCGGCGCGCCGGACGCGTCCTCGTCGAGATCGCCCCGCAAGGTCACCAGCGCGGCGACGGCGCCGCCGACGTGCAGAAACAGGGCGAGCGCGACTGCGGCGCCCCAAAGCTTGCCGTTCGACTGCGGCTTCTGGAGAGCGGCGGCGGCGCTCATTGCGGGGCCTGCTCCTTGCCGCCGGCGTCGAGCGCGACGAGCGCCACGCGCAGATAACCGCCAGCGCGCAGACGCTCCAAGATCGCCATCATCTCGCCATAGGGCACGCTGGTGTCGGCCCGCAAATAGATGCGTTTCGACTTGTCGCCCAGGAGCGTGTCGAGTGCGGAAACAAGATCATTGCGTTTGACAGGCGTCTCGCCCAGGGCAAGCGCGAGATCGCCCTGGATCGTCACGTAAATGGGCTTGTCCGGCTTTTCATGCGGCGCGGCGTTGGAAGCCGGAAGATCGACCGGAAGATCGACGGTGGCGAGAGGGGCCGCCACCATGAAGATGATGAGCAGCACGAGCATCACGTCGATAAACGGCGTGACGTTGATTTCGTGCGTTTCCTGAAGATCGCTTTTGAGATGAACGGCCATGATCTACTCCGCCGCATGAATCTTGTTTGTGCCGGCTTGTCCGGCGCGATCGAGGTCGCGCGAGACGATGCGAAGCAATTCGCCGGAGAGATTGGAAACGAGCTCGAGATAGGCCGTCGCCTGGCGCGCAAGATGATTGTAGATGAGCACAGCCGGGATGGCGGCGAAGAGGCCGACCGCCGTTGCGAGCAGCGCTTCGGCGATGCCGGGCGCGACGACAGCCAGATTGGTGGTCTGCGCTTTGGAAATGCCGATGAAGCTGTTCATGATGCCCCAGACGGTGCCGAACAGTCCGATGAAGGGGCCCGTCGATCCGACGGACGCGAGCAGTCCGGTGCCCCGCTTGATCGAAAGCGCTTCGGCGCGCTCGATTTCGGCGAAGCACGCTGCGATGCGCTCCTTCACGCCCGGCGCCGCAAGAATATCGGACGACAGCTTCATTTCCCGCGTCGCTTCGCCAAGCAGCGCCTGCGTCAAACGGTCGCCGCCGCCAAGCGCCAGTCGCGCCTCGGAGAGGCCGCGCGCCTCGGAGAGGCGGCGTATCGCCGTCGTCACGCGCTCGCGCGCCCGTTTCAATTCGATCGTTTTAGCGATGAGGATCGTCCATGTCGCGACGGACGCCAACAACAAGCCGATCATCACGATCTTCACGACGATGTCGGCGTTGACGAACATCGTCCACACAGAAAGATCATGAGGTTTAGTGGCCGCTATCGCTGCGTCGAGCGCTGGCGACCCTGGTGCGGCTGCGACGCTCTGCGCAGCGAGAAGCGCGATGATTGAGATCACGAGAAACTGCAAAGAACGTTTCATGCTTCAGCCCATGTTCGGATCAGATTATGATAAACGCCCGACATTTTGACGCAGGCGGGATCGCCGGCGCCGAGCCGAGACGTCAGGGATTGGATGGCCTGGTCGAGATCGAAGAGCAAAGCGCGCGCCACATTGTCTCGAATCATGCTCTGCATCCAAAAAAACGAGGCGATGCGCTCGCCGCGAGTGACGCTTTTGACAAGATGAAGACTCGTCGAAGGATAAAGCACGAGATCGCCTGCGGGAAGTTTCACCTCCTGCTGGCCGACCCGATCCTCGATCACAAGCTCGCCGCCGTCATACTCGTCCGCCTCCGAGAGGAACAGCGTGCACGAAAGATCCGTGCGAATGCGAATCGGCGTTCCGGGAATGCCGCGGATCGCGTTGTCGACGTGCAATCCAAAGTCGTGTCCAACGCCATAGCGATTGAAGAGCGGCGGAAAAATCTTGTGCGGCAGCGCCGCCGAGACGAACATCGCCGACTGGGCAAGCGCCTCGAGCACATGTTCGCCAAGTTCGCGCGCGACGTCGCCGGCTTGCGGCAGTTGAAGATTGTTCTTCACCAGAGACGACTGCGAACCAGCGGTCGTGCGCCCGTCCTCCCACTGCGCCCGGTCCATGGCCGCGCGAAAAAAGGCTACCTGCTGCTTGGAAAGAACTTCGGGTATGCAAATAAGCATCAGCGCTATGCTTCTCCCCAGTAGCGGATGAGATTGTGGTACACGGTCACCAGCTTGCGCAGATCCGGATCGTCCGCGCCCACGCGCGGCGCGAGCTCCTGTATCGATTCGTCGAGATCGCAAACGAGGCTGCGCGCCTCGTCGGCGCGGATCATGCTTTGCAGCCACAAAAATGAGGCGAGACGTAGGCCGCTGGTGACGGGCGTCACCATATGCAGACTGCCGGCCGAATAAAGGATGAGGTCGCCGGCCGGCGGTTTGAAGCGCCTTGAACCATAGATGTCTTCAACGATCAGTTCGCCGCCCTCATATTCGCCGGGATCAGAAAGAAGCACGGTCGCGGCGAGGTCAACGCGGATACGCGCGCCGGTCATGGCGTCGCCGCGTATCGCATTGTCGACATGCGGATCGAAGTGGTCGCCGACGCCGTAGCGGTTGAACAACGGCGGATAGATGCGCAGCGGGACAGCCGTTGAAACGAAAGCGGCATTGGCGAGGAGCGACGAGAGCAGCCGCTTGCCGAGCGCGCGCGAGATTTCAGAGTCAGGCGGGAGTTGCTCGTTGCGCTTCGCTTCGCCGGCGTTCGCCCCGGCGGTGGAGGCGCCGTCCTCCCACGCCGCCTGCGCCATCGCCTCGCGAAGGACGTCGACCTCCTTCCTATTAAGCGCGCCTTGTATGTGAGCAAGCATTCGAAGCGTTCCTTTAGAACAAGATGCTCGTTTCGAGATAGACGGAGCGGCCGGGAGACATCTGCGCGAAGGGCGTCGCCGTCTGATAGAAGGCGTCATAGATCGTGCGGTCGAAGAGATTGTTGACCGAGAACTTCATCGTGATGTTTTGGCCAATCTTGGCCTCAGCAAAAACGTCGAAGCGCCAGTATGAAGGCAGGATCGTTGGAACGTTCAGAAAATTCGTCGCGGTCGGAGTCGGCAAGCCAAACGCGTTGAACGATGTGCCGCCATTGGCGACGATATTGTTGCCGCCATAGATCCTGGAACGGTAGATGGCCTGGCCGCCAAATTCGAGCGCATTCGGAGCGAGGCCTATCAGGTCGCCGAATTTGTACTTCGACAGCAAGCTGAAGGACTCATGCGCGATATTGGCGAGTTGAAGACCGATATTCGTTCGCGCGTAGGAGTTGGTCACCCGCGAGTCCATCAGCACGATGCCGCCAAGGACCATCCACTTGTCGGTGATGTTGCCCGCAACCTCGAGATCGACGCCCTGGACGTAATAGGACGCGTCGGCCGTGGTGGTGCCGGAGTTCACTTCTCTCGCGCCGCTCACATCCGTCTTGAAGAAGGCGGCTGTCGCGAGCAGATGCCTGTCGAACAGCTCCCATTTCAGGCCGACCTCCGCCGCCTTGTTGAGTTGGGGAGCAAAGATTTGCGACGCCGTCGTCAAGCCGCCGTAATTTGCCGCGCCGCCGTCAAGCTCGGCGCCGACGGGCGTCGCCGAGGTGGCATAGGCGGCGTAGGCGCTGACGTTCGGCAAGGGCTTGAAAACGACGCCGGCGTTCCAATTGAACAACCCGGAATGGCTTTTCGCGAACGTCGAAAGCGTCTCAGTGCGGTTCGTGATGTTGTAATCGTCAAAGCGTGCGCCGCCGTTCACGATCACGACGTCCTGATAGTTCGCAGTTTCGATCAGATAGCCTGATTTCGTGTCGACCGCGATCCGCGTGGGATTGGTATTGCGGTAAGGCGTGTTGAGGAACGGCAGATAGGTGCACGGAAGATAGAGGTTACACGTAACGTTGTTGCCGGTCGGTATTCCGTTCAATTCGGAAGCGAGGCCCTGATAATTGGTGCGCGTTACGCCTTCGCGGGCGAATTCGACGCCGGCGACGAGCGCATGCTTGACCGGTCCGGTATCGACTTTGAGCGTCGCCTCTGTCTGGTTGTCGAGCGTGTTCACCACCTGGTAGCGGCTTTGCGCGCCGATTCTCACAGTCGAAGCGAATAGATCCGCGCTCCCCGTCAGCGAGCCGATATAGTCCAGAACGGAGCGGCTCTGCCGGAACCGATTGTCGAATACGAGATTGTCGTTGTAGCGATAGTGGGCGGTGAAGGTGCCGAAATTCTGCATCGCAACTTGGAAATCGCGATCGAGGAAGCCATACCAGTTGGAGCGCGGAATGACGCCTTCGGGGAACGGCCGGTTCCAAACCCGGTTGTACGGCACGCCGAAGTCCGGCAGGCCATTCTGATAGACATGCGTGTATTGAGCGGTCAGCGTCAGGTCTTCGATCGGCTTGAACACCACTGAGCCGGCGACGCCGTCGCGATAGTCGGTGACAAAGCTGCGGCCCGCGACATTCGAGTCATGATAAAGAGCATTGACGCGCACCGCGAGGATCGGGCTGATCACTTTGTTGACGTCAGCCGTCACCCGCTTCATGTGGTCGGAAAAGCCGCCAATCGCTTTGAGTTCGACGAAATCGCGATCGGTCGCTTGTTTCGTGACGATGTTGATCGCGCCGCCCGCAGTGCCACGACCGGCAAACGTCGATCCCGGCCCGCGCAGAATTTCGACCTGCTCGGTGTAGAAGTTCTCGCGAATGCTGACGCCAGGATCGCGCACGCCGTCGACAAAGATGTCGTTGCGAACATCGAAGCCGCGAATGAAGAAGCGATCGCCGAACGCGTTGCCGCCTTCGCCCGTCCCCAGCGTCACGCCCGCCGTGCTGCGACCGATTTCACGCAGCGTGAAGGCGTTCTTGTCGTCGAGCACTTCCTTGGTCAGCACCGTGATCGTGCGCGGCGTATTGAGCACCGGCTCGGTGAATTTCGGCGAAGACAGGCGGTCGACCTTATAAGGCGCCACCGGATCGGCGTAAGGATTGGCGTTGGGCGCCGCCGCAAAGATCGGAAGGCCTCCGCTGCCTGCGCCTTGACCGCCGGCGCTTGAAGCGCCCGGCGCGCCGCGCCGCTGCCCCGAGGCCTGAGTGGCGGCCGCATGACGCGCCGGTTGCGGCTGAGCGGCGGCGATTGGCTTGGGTTTCGCCGGCGCCGCCGCGCGCGGCTTCTCCTGCGGAGCGTCGACTTTAACGGGCGGCAGCGTCGTCGACGCCGATTGCGCCAGAGCCGAAGCGCTGACGCTCGACGCAAGCGCCGCAGCAACGCTCAGCGCCTTCACCGACGTCAGATCTCCTGCACGAGTCCGCGGAAGCGACTGAGTCAGCATTCGTAGAGAAATCGGAGTTTTCACGTCGCTCATTGGGAACCGCCGGGGGGAGTTGTGCGTTGTTTACTTTCGCCTTGTGCGAAGAAGTTGATCAAAGCTAAATTTGGCGGCGGCCACGGTCAACTGATAAACTGTTGAATGGAAGTATTGTAATCTGTATAGTTTCAGACACATACAACAATTTTTTTGACGATTGTTACCTTTCGGCCACAACTCTAGTTTGGAACCGCTTTAATTCTAAACTACGCGGCAGTAATTTTCGGGAAAAATTTCGATCTTGATCCCAGCGCATCGTCGCGCGCTGTAGAGTTGCGACGGAAGAGTTCGGCGTTTGGCGAGCCTGCGGTTGGCGGCTCCCCGCCCCCGAAGTTCGGCGCCGCCGCTATGCTGCTGTCGCGGGTGCGCCGAACGCAATCCAGTTGAAAGCCGTCGGACTCGCGGCGCTGCGCAGCGCCGCAGCATTAAGCGCGGCACGCGACTTGCTTGACGATCGTCAGTCAATCACCGCGCGAGGCTGCCATGCAGATCAGCGTAAAGGTGGCGAAAGCCATTGAACGCAGGCGCGTTTTCGTCGTGGACGACAATGAAAGCTTTCGCGCGGCGATCGAGTTCATGCTCCACGACGAATATGAGGCGCATGAACTTGCGAGCGCGTCCGAAACGCTCGCAAAAGCGGAGCGAATAAGGCCGGACTTACTGGTGCTTGCCGAAGGGGTCATCCGCGTCAACGGGCTTGATCTCATTCAGGAGTTTCTGGCGCGGGTTCCCGAAACCAAAATCATCGTCATCGTTGATCAGATATCGAGCGGATTCGGCCAGGAGTGCGTCGCCGAAGGCGCGCACGGTTTTTTGGCGAAGCCGCTGCAAATTGAACTGCTGCGCGATAAGGTCGACGCGCTGCTGAGCGCCAGGAAAAAGTCCGGCACGATCCCGCAGGCCGTTCTGAACCTGCGCTAGCGCCGGAACAGCCGCCAATCGACATTATGCAGGGTGGTCGCCATGGAGCCTGTCATTCCGCCGATCGAGGACGGCGCCGAACGCGACAGGTTAGAGATCGCAATCGACGATTGCGTGCGTCGCTTCTACGCCAAGGGCGCCGAAGATCCGCTGTTGGGTCCCATCTTTATGGCGATTGACGGTCTCGACCAGCACATAGGGATCGTCGCGAATTTCTGGTCCAGGACCTTGCTTGGCACGGAGCGCTATCAGGGCCAGCCCTTCGCCGCGCATATCAATTTACCGATTGAGCCTCAGCATTTTACGCGCTGGCTCGAACTCTTTAGCGAAAGCGCCAATGAAGCGCTGCCTAAGACGCAGGCCGAGCAGGCGATCGCCAAAGCCGCCCACATGACGCAATGTTTCCAGTCTGGGCTATTCCCCTTCGTCGGCGCCGATGGAAAGCCGTCGCGTGTTCCAGCGCCATAGCGCCCATCGGCCACCCACGAGCGTTAGTCGACCGCGATCATCACATCCGACGATTTGATGACCGCGCTGACCTTCGACCCTTCGCGGAGTCCAAGCTCCTCAACCGATTCGTTGGTGATTGAAGCTGTGACGGTCAATCCGTTGACGTCGATCGTCACATGCGCCGTGGTTGCGCCCTTCTGGATGTGCTTGACCGTCCCGGGAAGGCTGTTACGCGCGGAAATCTTCATGCCGTCGGCTCCTAAGAAAAGTGGTTATCGCTATGGCCTCCCCTCGACGGCGCCCGACGTCGCGACGGCTGCGGCATAATAGTCAGCCGTTCTAGCCGGGTTTCCTTCGATGAAATGAGACTGCAATCGCGTCTATATCATCGGTATGGCGCGGCGCATACAAAACGCCTTCTGCATAACCGACCAATAACTATCCAGTCTGTTACAAATCTAGGCAGCAGCGCGTTGATGCCCTTCACGTCAGATTCTCGGGTCAGCTTCGACTGCATCCAACCAAGGCGGCCTGCCGCCGGCCACTGAGCGCCGCGTGGATCACGCGCAGTCGGTCGTCATTGCGTCGATCGCTCGAGCGCCATGGTAAGGAAGAATCTGCGTACATGTCGGTCGACGCGCTCGGCTCTCCGCCAGATCGTCAAAGATTTCCTCAATAGACCACGCCGCTGCGCGGCGGATTGGGGAGCGCGGAAAGCGTTAAGCGCGACAGAAGTCTCATGGCGGCGAAATGCCGCATAAGGCATGGACGCGCCTGTAAATCAGCTATCGACTCGTTACGATGCGCGCGACGCTAAGCGCTTCGCAAGTCTTCGCGCCGGCGTCGGCGCGGCGAGACCAAAATCGGTACGGCGCAAGCACGGTTTGGATGGAGCCGGTCGCCGATCAATAGGGCGGCGGCGCCGGAGGAGACGGCAGAAGGCGCAAGAGTTGATCAAGCATGCCCGCCAACGCCGATGTCGAGGCAATTGCAGACCCTTGTTTTTGTGAAGCTAATGGCAAAAAAGGCGGCATGGCACGATGCTTGCGTCAAAACCTGTGAAAACACCCACGCATGTCGTGAGGCTAAAAAGTATGGGTTTGCAGCTGGCAGGCGGCGCTTACGCGCCGAAGGCGCGCGAATTCGATGTGAGAGACACCGCTCTCGTCGGCATCTACGAAATATCGAAGCTCCTGGCGTCGCCAAACCGTCTGGAAACCACGCTTGCGGGCGTGCTCGCGCTGCTTTCGAGTTTTCTTGATATGCGCCATGGCCTGGTCGCGCTGCTCGACGCGGCAGGCGGGCCCGAGGTTGTGGTTGGGTCGGGCTGGAGCGAAGATTCCGCCAAGCGTTTCTTCGACCGGCTGCCCGAACGCGCCGTGGGGCAGATCGTCGCGACGAAAATGCCGCTCGTCGTCGAGAACGTCGCAGCCTCGCCGCTTTTCCAAGGCTCCGACTTTTCCGAATGGGGACCGACCGACGGCCGGCCGTTCTCGCTGATCGGCGTCCCGATCAAGGAGGGCGACGCCGTCGTCGGCACGCTGACGGTGGATCGCGTCTATGACGATCGTTCCGTGACGCTGTTCGACCATGACGTGCGCTTCCTGACGATGATCGCCAATCTCGTCGGGCAAACCCTTCGGCTGCACAAGCTCATCGCACGCGACCGCGAACGTTTGATGCAGGAAAAGGCCTGGCTCGAAAAAGGCGACCGCCTTCCGCAGATCGAAACTAAGAACAGCGGCATCAATGGCGTTGTCGGCAGCAGCCCGGCGCTGCGCGCGGTGATCGATAAGATTCGCGTCGTCGCCAAGGCCAAGTCCACCGTCCTTCTGCGCGGCGAATCCGGCACCGGCAAGGAGCTGTTTGCCGCGGCGATACACAATCTCTCGCCGCGCCGCTCGAAACCCTTCATCAAGCTGAATTGCGCGGCGCTCCCCGAGAGCGTGTTGGAATCGGAGCTCTTCGGCCATGAGCGCGGCGCTTTCACCGGCGCCGTGAACATGCGCAAGGGCCGTTTCGAACTGGCTGACGGCGGCACATTGTTTCTGGACGAGATCGGCGAAATCACGCCGGCGTTTCAGGCAAAGCTGCTGCGCGTCTTACAGGAAGGCGAATTCGAACGGGTGGGCGGCACGCGCACGCAGAAGGTCGACGTTCGACTCGTGTGCGCGACGAACAAAAATCTCGAAGAGGCGGTCAAGCGCAATGAATTTCGCGCCGATTTGTACTACCGCATCAGCGTCGTGCCGATCTTCGTGCCGCCGCTGCGCGACCGCAAGGGCGATCTCGAACCTCTCGCCAACGAATTTCTGCGTCGCTTCAACGCGGAGCAGGGCGGACGGCTGAGCTTTTCGGAGTCGGCCATGCACGTGCTCACCGCCTGCGCCTTTCCGGGCAACATCCGAGAGCTGGAAAACTGCGTGTTTCGGACAGCGACTTTGGCGCAAGGGAATGTCATCACCGACAAGGATTTCTCCTGTCGCAACGACGGCTGTCTCTCTTCGGTGCTTTGGAGCGGCTCATTGGAGCGTTCGGCGCCGCCTCCACCCGTCGCGAGCTTGCCGGCCCTGGCGCCGCCGCGCGAACGTCAGCCTGCCCCGCCGCCGGCGACGACGAGTGAGCGCCCGAACGCCGACCCTTCCCCCGAGACCTGTCCCGGCGCCGAAAACTGCACCGCCGTCGAGCGTGACGGCCCTTCCGATCGCGAACGTTTGGTGGACGCCATGGAGCGCGCGGGTTGGGTCAAGGCGAAGGCGGCCCGGCTGCTTGGACTAACCCCTCGTCAGATTGGCTACGCGCTGCAAAAACATGGCGTCGAGGTAAAGAAGTTCTGAGTTCCTGGCGCGGGCGAAGAGCTCGGCGATTTGCTCGACGGGCGACAATCGTGGCGTGCCGTCGACGTCGCCCCCAGCGCGCGCCGCGCTAAAGCCGGCGCGCCCACCCTTCTCAGCAGTCGCCTGCATCAATTGAGACGTCGGCGATCACCTCGCCCTTATTGTCCTTCAGCGAATATCGGACGATGGCGCCGGTCGTGCGATGATTCGGCATCGTCAGACACACGCGCTCCTGCAGCTGGGCCCTCAATGCGGCGAGCTTCTTGGCGTTGCCGATCAGAGTTCGCGCCGTTTCATCGTCGACGATCGTATAGCTGTAGTTGAACGCGTTGCCCGGACCCGCCGTCGCCTTGTCGAGACGCACGCCCTCGCTGACCATCTCTGGAAGCGTCGCGTTCACCTCCGCCGCTTCTCGCTCCAAAGCCAGCGAGAGGGGCTCCGGCGGCTCATCGATATTAAGGCTTTCCCGATACTGCCTCGCGAGAAGGAAAGCCGTCGCCACGATGACGATCAGCGCGGCCGCTTCCCAGACCCCCATCCATGACTTCGTATCGCCTTCGTCCCTCACGGCAGCCCTCGCTCCAGCCCGCGTCGATTTTGTCTCGACGAAGCGCGTAGCGCAAGGCAGCGGTCATATTAGTTTTCAGTGCAGCTTGAATTCTTTATCGAGGAGCTTCAACTCAGCCGGTTTGATGAGGTTCGAATGCGCGACGGTGACGGAATGCAGCGGGCCATCGAGGCTGCGCATCCAGAAATCAAGAAATTTGCGCAGCTCCGGAAACTCGGGATGAAGATCATATTCCTGCCAGATGTAGGATTGGATGATCTTCGGGTAATCCGGCAGACGATAGAGAATATTCGCCGTCGTCAGGCCGTAGCCCTGAAGCTGCAAACGGAAGCCGCTGGACGCCATGCCATGCTCCTTGACGATCCGATTCCTTTCAGATTAGGAGCAAATCCTCGGAGTGCAAGCGCCAGGAAGGGCAAAGACCTGAAAAAACAATGTGCTATCAGCAGCCCTACATGAGTGCCAAAAATGCGCTGGTCAACGCCGGCGCAGCTTAGAAAAAATTTTGCGCGCGGAAGGCGCGCAGAAACAGCGGCGCCGTCGCAGCGACGGCGCCAGCTCATGTTTACTCGGTCGACCGGGCGCGGCCTGTTGCTTCAGGTTAGGCGAGCCCGATATCGAACCGGCGCGATAGGCTGATCAGATCTCAGCCGATTCGTAGCTGGTGATTTCCATACCGACGCAGATCTCGACGATGATCGGTTGCGACCAGACCATGGCGTTGCTCCTCCAATTTTCGTAGTCCGTCCGACATGACGGCTCCGGTGGAGAATAATGAAGGGCGCGCATCGTTACACCTTCAAACTTTCGCCATCCCTGCTTCCAAATTTTCCTGCTCCGGACGGGCGTCAGTCGAACACGCTCCTTGCCAAATCATTCACCGTCGTCTTGCAGCGGAAGCGACACCGTGATCCGCGTGCCGCCGGACTCCCGCCTTTCGATCCGCTGCGCGCCGCCAAGCGCGCGCACGCGCTCGTTCATGCCAAGCAGACCCATGCCTGGAGCAAAGCGCTCCGAAATGCCGACTCCATTATCCTCAATCGTGATCTTCAGTTGCGGCGACGCTTCGGCGTCGAGTTCAGAGGCATTCCCAGACGCGTCCAAGCCGAACTCCAGCGTGACCTCGCCCTTATCCGCGCCCGCGTGGCGGAAGATATTGGTGACGCCCTCCTGCACCACACGGTAGGCCGTCAGCGCCGTCTCCTCGTCGAGAGACGAAAGATCGTGGCGCGCGACGAGCCGCAGATCGACCTCGGGATGGGTGAACGCCCATGAGGCGAAGAGCGCCTTCAGCGCAGGTTCTAGACCAAGTTCCTCGAGTCCTTTCGGCCGCAGCCGTCCGAGCAGACCTCTGAACAGCGATTGAAGCGACTCGCTTGCTTTGTCGATCGTTGCGCTCATCTGTCTCAGTCGGTTCAGGTCGGGAGCGGGATGCGAGAGAAGCTCCTGTAGCGTCGCCGCCGTGGCGCGTATCGAAAACAGACAAGGACCGGCTTCATCATGCAGATCGCGCGCGATATCCTTGCGCTCGCCTTCCTGCACCTGAAAAAGCCTGTCGACGAGTTCGCGATTCTCCTGCTTGACGCGATCGAGCGTCGCCCCGAGCGAATTCAGGGCGGCGGCGATCGATCGGAATTCCGTCGCGCCGCTGACTGACAGGCGCACGCCGCTCTTGCCTGTCTCCAATTGCGCCAGGCCGAACTTCAGCGCATCGAAAGGCGCAAGCGAGTAGCGCAGGAACAGGAGCACGAGCGTCAGGAAGATGATCGTGACGGCGAGGCTGATCGCCGCGAGCCATAGCATGTCGGACCAGATCTCTTCGAGTTCGTCGAAGGGGTTCGAGATCACCACAATATTGCTGTAGGCGCGCCCGCCGACCGTCACGGGAATCGTCAACACGCGCGGCGAGGCGCCAACCAGCTTCACAAACCATTCGGGCACGTCCTGACCGGAATGGCGGATCTTCTCCAGCCAATCGCGCGGAGCAGCCTCGTTGGCGGCGAGGATCTCGACATCAGCATGGCGAAGGTTCCCGAGCGATCCGTAGAGGCGCCGCAACGCGGGGAGCGGATCTTCATTTTCGGGAAGATTTGCAATCGTTGTTAAGACAAATTCCCGCATCAATTTGAGATTGCTTCCCGCTTCCGCGCGCACGCGCGGGCCGGCGTGAAGAAGCTGGATTGCAAGATTGATCAGCAACGTCGCGATGAGCACGACGCCGATCAATCCACCCAGTCTGGCTTTAAGCGAAACCCCGCGCATGATGAACGCCCTCGTCTCCATGCTTAACCGTTGACGTCCATTCACAGTCGATTGACAAGACTAGCGGTTTTCACAACATACGCTCAGGCTCTCAAACAAGCGAAAAAGGATGCGCATTCTCATCGTCGACGACCACCCCATGGTGATCGAGGGCTGCCGCGGCATGCTTTCGGGACAAAAAGACATCGAAGTGCTCGAGGCGCATGACGCCAACGAGGCGCTTGACTCCTACGCGTCCGCAGCGCCCGACGTCGTGGTGCTCGACATCAATCTACCCGGCGTCTCCGGCTTCGAACTGCTGCGCCGCATCTTGAAGCGGGACGCGAACGCTCAAATCATCGTTTTCACCATGAACGACGATCCGGTATTTGCGGCGCGGGCGATCGAGGGCGGCGCGCGCGGCTATGTCGCGAAGAACGAGGACCCACGCGTCTTTATCAAGGCGATCCGCGCCGTCGCGGCGGGCGAGCGCTATCTGTCAAACACTCTCGCGCTCAAGCTCGCATTCGCCGACCAGAGCCGCGCAAGCAACCCGCTCGACGCGCTGAACGGTCGGGAAATCGAGATCCTGCGCAATCTCGCCGACGGCAAGGATATGACGGAAATCGCGCATATTCTGAAGGTCTCCTACAAGACCGTGGCGAACAATTGCATCCTACTGAAGCGCAAGCTCGGCGCGCGTTCGAAAGCGGATCTTCTGCGTATCGCCGTCGAAAACAAGGTTGCAATGAAACTTGCCTAAAGCAGGTTCCGAAAAAGTTGACAGACTTTTCGATGAGAACCTGCTCACCATTTGATTTCGAGCGTTTCCTGATCGATCACATGGCTCCATGTGATCGGGAAGCGCTTTAGGCGTCGCTATCTGAATTGCTTCTGCGTTCGATAACGGGCGGCGAGCATCCGCAGCGCCTCCTCCCGTTCAACCCCGCTGTGTCGCAGATTGTAATAGTGCTGGCAGACTTCGCCATAGGTCTGCTTTTGGCCGGCGGTCACGGCAACTTCTACAAGCGAGTTGATCAGCTGCGCAAAGTCCTCGGCATGGCCGTCGGCCGCGAGCATCTGCCCGACCTGAGCGGTGCGGTTGGCGAGCATCCGATCGGATTCGAGGAAATGCGGCTGCGCCGTGAGCAGAGCCGCGCGTATGCGCTCGACCGCAGGTTCGCGCACGCCGATGGCGCCGCCGGCTTCGCGTTGAGCGAGCCAGAGCGCAGGTTCAGTGCGATCGGTGGCGCGCAACCAGACGTCAGCGCCGTTACGGGCCCCGGACTCGATCAGATCATCCTCTTCGGCGGCGCGCCTCTCTTCGCCGCATGAGGCGAAGAGCGCGCAGACGCCTGCAAGAATGATCGCGTCGCGAAAGCGCATCGCGGAGCTACTTCCCTTCGACTTTCTTCTTCAGGCCCTGAAGACCGTCGCGCAAGTAGCTCGCCATCGCCGTGCGCGCGGCGTCATCGCTGAGGTTTTCCGGCGGCTCATTGCTGGTGTCGCCGCGATAGAGACGGCCGTACCATTTCACCAAACTCCCTCCCGCCGACGCAGGTTCGATCGTGAAGGTGACGGTGTAGGAACTTACGGGCAACGCATCGAGATTGGGGTCAGACATGCGCCAGGACAGTTTGAGCGCCGAAGCGTCATATTCATCGAGCCCTTCCTTCAGAACGCCGCCCTTCTTGAGGGTTATTTCGCGCTCCGCACCGGCGGCGTCTCCGCCCTTGGCGGCTACGCTCTGAACGTCAGGGTGCCAGTTCGCGAGCCCGTCGAATTTACCCGCCACAGCCCATACGGCCTTGGGATCTGCGGCGATGACGATCGTCTCGTCGACCTTGATCGGCGTCGGTCCGTGCGCCAGCGCAGGCGCGCAAATCAAAAGGGCGAAGAGCCCCAGCAGCTTCCTCATTTTATTCTCCTTGGTTGGGGAAAGCGGTAGAACGGCGCGGTTCTGCGCGCCCGAATGAAAGCCTGCGCAAAAAACGTTGCGGCGGCGGCGAAGGACGTGAGAACCGCAGCTGCGGCCCCAAAGAACGGGCGCAAGTCGAGCGCTGCTTCGCGCGGTCGAACGGAGGCGACCGCGGCATAGTCCTTCCACAGTCGCTTGCCGTCTTCGAGATGGGCGTAGGAAAGCCCGGTCTTTTCTGCGAGCGAACGAAGATAGTCCTCCTTTACGGAAGACAGATGCTCGACGCCGGCCGCCGCACTCGCGCCGAATGGCGCGTTGCGGGCGTTGTAGCCCTCGCGCCGCTCGGCGCCTTCAGGCGGCAAGCCGAAGCGGCTCTCGTGCGGAACGTCGTCGGCCCCGTGGAATCCGACCTCTCGGCCCCTGTCGTCAAATTTCGGGATGGGCGAAAGCTCATAGCCGCCGACGCCAACGACAAGGCCGCGCACCTCGCCCGCACGCCCTTCGAACGTCGGCGCGCCACGCGCGGGAAGCGGCGGGGCCTCCTGGCCATCGCTGAAAAACAGCAGGTCGCTACTTAATTCGCGGGCCATAGCGATCGCGCGAAAAAAGCCTGCTGAAATTCGGCTGTCGCCTTCCCATGCCATGCGCCAGTCGAGCGCCTCAATCGAAGCTTGCAGAGGCGTGAAATCTGCGCAGACGTCGATGGGTTCGAACAGCAGGAATGGCCTACGTTCGGTAAAAACGCCGAGCGCGACATGCGAGGGACAGGGCAATTCCGCGAGCATGGCGCGAAGCGCGGCTTTCACGGCGTCGAGACGGCTGACCGGCCGGCCAGAGACGGCGTAATCGCGAACGTTCATGCTGCCGGTGATGTCGACGATGGCGAGAAAATCGAATGACGGACGCCGGATCATAATCTTTGGCGCGAAAAAAGTGGCTGCGAGCGACAGCGTCGCCAACGCGAGAAGAGCGACGCGGGGATCGCGCACATCCGGACGCATCACGGCAGTCCTTTCGGTTTGCCGGGAATATCGGTCCAGAGCTTCTTGGGATCGGCGCTCAATTCGTCGCCGCTCTTTCTCTCGAAATCCGGAAAATCCCGGACAAGCCGCGCCGCGACGTCGAGATTGAACTTCGCGTCCCAATAGTCGGGCGCGAGCTGCAGCGCACGTCGATATTCGCGCTTGGCGAGATTGACGAACGGGTTGGCCGCTTCGAGTTGCGAGCGTTCGATATGATCGAACGCCTTGCGCAGCAGCGCGTTCGCCAAGAGATAATGTCCCCGCGCGCGCGCCTCGATGCTCCCGCTACGATCGAGCCCCTCCACCAAGGCTCGGGCGCGATCGATTTCGCTGCGCGCCGCAAGAAAGGCGACGCGCGAGAGAATCGTTTCCGGCCTGCCGTTCGCGTCGACGGCGATGTCACGGCCCTCGCGCAACGCCTCGATCGCGTCATTGGCGTCGACGGCGCCGCGCCATTCGGCGAGCAATGCAGCCGTCGTGAGGATCAGCGCGAGAAAGATCGCGACCAGAAACGTCGATTTCGTTTCACGCCAAAGCGCGCGCGCCTTGTTGCGCACGATCGCGATCCTTGTCTCGAAGGCCGTCATCGCGCGTTGTCCCCGACGCTCAGCCTGACTTCTGCGAGCTTCGCGGCGAGGAGAAGCAGCGTCGCGGCGAGCGCCAGCCCGAAGCCCCACGCGCTCAGATCCGTGCGCGGCAATGTCTCGACATATCGGACGGGATGGCGTTCGAGCCTGTCGATCTGCTTTACGGCCTCCTGCGTCGCCTCGACGCCTTCTGCCTCGAAGGCCTGGTAAGGGACTCCGAGCGATTTGAAGAAGAGATCGAGATGGCGTTCTGGCGCGGCCTGCGGCGACTCATCGTCGCCCGCCGGCTGATCGGAGATGCCTCTGCTGCCTTGGGTGCGCAGGAACAGCCAGTAAAGGCTGACGTTCGTCTTGCGGAATTCCGCCTTTAAATCATCGCGCAGCTTTGGATCAATGACGCCGGCGCCGTCGGATATCAGCAGGACCGCGCGCGACAGATCAGCCTGGCTCGTCTTGAACATCGAAAGCGCCATGGCGAGCCCGCGCGCGATATTCGTATAGTCGAGGCCCGGACGGTCGATCGCGTCGATGGCGGCTTCGGTGGCGCCGATATGATCCGAAATCGGCGTCACCAGCATCGGCGCCGTCGAAAACGCCGCGACGCCCACGAGATCGTGACGGCGCGCTTCGACAAAGCGCTTGAGAATGCGCCTCGCCGCTGCGGCCTTCGATTCTTCCCCCCCAGACGGCGTTCGCCCCGCGAAGGTCTCGTTCATGCTGCCGCTGCGGTCGATCAGCATGACGATCTGCGCGCCCTCGGAAAAGCGCTCGACGTCCGCGCCTGCGACATAGGGGCTGGCTGCGCCGAGTAGGCTGGCGCCGATGGCCAGGACGCCGCAGAACTTCAGAAGAATGCCGGCGACGACGGAAAGGCCGTCGACGGGCGCTGCGAGGAGCGAGGGGATCGTCGCGCCGCGCAGGACGGACCGCAGCAGTGGAAGTAGAGCCAAAGGCGCTAGGAACAGCGGCTCGATGTGCTCAAAGCCGAAGCCGCTCATCCTGCGCGCTCCTGCCTGGCGAGCCTGCTGACAAATTGCGCGAGCTGCTCGACGGCATCGTCGTCCTTCGAGCTTTCGCCGCCAAAAAAAAGCCGCTTCGAGGTTTCGAAAAATCGCTCGAAATCAACGCGCAGAAGCTCGAATTCCGGATGTCTGCGGAGGAACTCCGGAACGTCGCCTGACAGCAGAATTGCGCCATTGGCCCGATCGAGCGCGCGATGCACCGATTGAATCGTCGCGTCTAAATGGGCGTCATCAGCGCCGCGCCGCGTCGAGATTTGACGCGCGAGCGCTGAGAAGATTCGCGCCTTCCGTTGCTGGAAGGGCGGCCAGGCGCGATCACGCGCGACGAGAGCGAGCGCCAGCAGGGCGGCGGCGCCTGCGCCGAACGCCAGATTGAGCGGCGTGGCTTCGTCAACGAACGCCGACGAACCGTCGGGACGCAGATAATCCGACGCCTGCTCTTGCTTGTGCGGCGCGACCTCCCGCAAAGGAGAAACGCCAACGCGCCATGCGGGAACGGAAACGGTCCGCGCGCCTGTCGCCGTCGAAATGGAGAGTTCGAACCCGGGAACCTCAATGTCACGCGCATCGAGCGCGACATAGAAATTCTGATATGTGAGATCGAGACGCCATAGGCGCGCGCCGTTTTCCAACGTCTCGCGAAGTTTGACGTCCCGCAGATCGAGCGAACCGGTGAGCGGACCTGGATTGGGCAAGGAAGCGCGCGAAAGCACGGCGTCCGCGGGCGCGGAGACGTCGATCCGCGCATGGATGAGATCGCCCACGAAATAGCCGAACGGGCGCGCCGAGTGGATGCGCACCGTCGTTTCCTGCGCACATGCAGGAAGCGACGCGGCGAGCATGAGGGCGATACATGCCATGCGCATCGCAGGCCTCACGCCGCCGTCAGCCGCATGCTGAGATCGCTGGCGTCGAACCGGTCCTGAATGAATATTGGCGCGCGGCTGCGTCTTGAAGAGGCGCGGTCAAGACTTCGTCGACGGAACTGCTCCGCTTCAACCCAGCGCCGCTGAAGCGCGGGCCTCATCAATAGGAGCTGCCGGCGGCCGCTCTCGCTATCGCAAAGCTCCAACACGCCCCACTTCGGCGGCGCGGCTTCGAGAGAGTCAATCAGAACGAGCGGCGCGACATCATGCAGTGAAAGCGCCTCCAACGCCCGCTCAATCAATTGCGCCGGCCAGCGAAAATCGGAAATGAGAAACACGAGCTTGCGCGTGGCGCCGAGCGCCGTCGCGGCGTCGAGCACGCCTTTGGCGCTCGAGCCGCCGGGCGTTTCGACGCCGATCCTTTCGACGGTGGCGAGCGCCGCCCTTCTCGAACGCGTCGCCGGCAACGTCGCCCGATCGATCAACGCCTCTTTGAAACCGAACACGCCGAAGCGATCGCCGTTGCGTGTGGCCGAATACGCCAGCGCGCCGCAAAGATCGACGGCGATTTGAAATCTGTTGACGGCTCCGGCGAAACCCATCGAGGCGGAAAGGTCCACGAGCGCGTAAACGTCGATCGCCGCCCTTTGCTCGAAGCGACGCACATAGGTGACGCCGAACGGATCGCGCAGCGTCGCGCGGAGGTCGATGCGGCGGGCGTCCGGATAGCGCATGAAAGGCGCCTGGTCGCGAAAGACTCCAAAGCCGCCGACCTCGCTCGACGTGTGGGTGCCAACGTGGTTGGCGGCAAAGCGACCGCGCGGTCGATATAGGATATCGACGAGCGTATTCATGGAACGGGCGTCGCGTCGAAAGCCGCGCGGCACAGTCGCTTGACGATGTCGTCGCTGCGCAAAGCGTGGATCGGATCGACAAAGATGCGGTGCGCCATGACTTCAATGAAGACATCGCGCACATCTTCCGGAATGAGATAATCCCGCCCTTCGAGCCAGGCGCGCACCCGCGCGGCGCGCACAAGCGCCGCCAGTCCACGCGGACTCGCGCCGCCCTTAACGAGGCTGTCGAGGTCGACGTCCGGCAGCGACACGCCGGCCGAACTTGGGTCGACAAGAGCCCGCCAGAGGTTCAGCACGTAGCGTTCAAGCGCTTCGCTCGATCTCACATGAGTCTGGATCGCGCGCGCGACAGCAGGCGTCTCGCGATAGTCCAGCGTTCCGGAACTCACCCTCTCGAGAAGCGTTTCCGTATCATGGAACGCTGGATCAAAAACCAGCCTGCGCCGCGCGTCCTCATCGTCCGGCGCGGCCATAAGAATTTCCATGAAAAATCTGTCGCGAGCAGCCGCCGGTAATTCGAAGGTTTCTTCCCGCTCCACCATGTTCCGATCAGCGAACACATTGAGATAGGGAAAGTGATGCACGCGATTGAACGCCGATACGCTACGCTCGGCCATCAGCCGCAGCAACAGCGAATGAACCTGCGGGCGCGCGCGGTTGATCTCATTGAAGAAGAACACCGGCAGCGTCTCCGCATGGCGGAGAAGCTCGGATGGATCGACGCGGGGGCGGCCGTCTTCGCCCAGATAGGTATGATAAAGAATGTCGCTCGGCATCATATCGACGGTGCCTTCGACGCGCGCGAAGTCGCCGCCAAGCGCGCGCGACACGGCGCGCAGCAGCGTGGTCTTGCCGACTCCGACATCGCCTTCGATCAGCACATGACCGCGCGCGAAAATGCAGATCGTCACGAGCCTGACGACGCGCGCTTGGCCGATGACCGCCTTTTGAACTTCCTGTTCAAACTCAAGGGCGCGCGCGCGCCAATCGGAGAGCTTCTGGACGACGTGCAGAGTTTCGTTCAAGGCTTGACCTTAGCGCGCCAAACATAAAGAGGCGGCCACGATCTCGGGAATAGAGCCGATGCGCTGTTGTCGAATACGCCGGCTCCAGATCGTGGCCGCTAGATCATCGCGCTTTTGTCGCGATGAAACTTATTGAGCAATCTTGCTCACGTCATATTCCCACTTGCCGGTCTTCTTGAAGTTCTCGACCCGCTTCTTGTTGCGTTCTTCCATAGCCTGGACTGACGCCTGCTGTTTAGCGATTTCCTTCGGGTCGTGCTTGGGGTCGTATTTCGAGCCCTCGACCTTGTCCGGGAAGCCGGGCTTTGGTTCCCAGCAATTACCGGGCGCCTTGCACTTGGTGCCGTCATAGGCGAGCGCGCTGCCGGCGCTAAATAGAATGCCGACGGTGAGCGCCGCGGCGAAATGCATCTTACGCATCCCTGCTTCCTCCTTTTTGCGAGGCTTGCGCCTCGGTGTTTGCGCCTCCGGCGACGGCGGCGTGGGGCTTACTTCGCCTTTTCCTGACATTTGCCAGTCGGGTTGTCCGGCAGCGTCTCATGGCCGGCGTAGGGTTTGAAAGACTTGCGCTGAGCGTCCGTCAGCCAGCTCGCCTTCTCCGGCGCTTCCTTGAAGACGTGACGGACCCAGGCCATGACCTTCAGCATTTCGTCGAGCGTGAGGTTCTGGTACTGCGGCCCCATCGACGCCTGCCCGCCGCCATAGATCGTCGAGAACAGGCCTTCGTCGGTCTCGTTCTGCGGATAGGTCCAATAGGCGTCGTTGAGGCCGGGGCCGATCTTTCCTTCGGCAAGGTGGCCGTGACAGCCGGAGCAGGCGGAAAGAAAGAGCTGTTCGCCCAGCTTCAGACAGCTTGCATCCTCGTTATAGGGATTCTTGCCCGACGCCATGAATTCCTTGACGCCCGCGGTGTCCTTTCCCTCAGGCAGCGCGTCATCAAAGTTCAGCACCTCGCCCGTGATCGTGTTGCGGAATGTGATCCCTGCAGTCTGCGCGATGGCGCCGAGCGCAACCAAACAGGCCGCGGCGCCGATGAGAGACAGGGAAACGCTTCTTTTGTTATTCGACACGTATTTCGTCCTGCTTTTCGTTTGCGCGCGGCGCATCATTGGGTGACGGGAAGAAGAGGAACGCCTTCCGCTTTGAGGATGTCGTCGATCTTTGGCCGAGCGGCGACGAGCGCCTGATCGATTTCAGTCAGCAAGGCCTTGTCGTCGCGCCGCACCGCGACCGATTGGTCGAAGCGCTGCGGCACTTTTTCGCCACTGCTCTTCGCCGCATCGTCTTCGATCAGCGTCATCCGCAGCGGCGCCGATGACGCCTTGACGTAGCGCGCGACGTCGGGCGCGAAGCCGACCGCGACGTCGGCGGCGCCGCTGATCACCTCCCCGACCATGCGAGCGGGATCAATCTGCGTGTATTGATTGCGCGCCGATTTGAAATTCACCAGCGAATAGAGATAGGCCATGTTGTCTTCGTATTTGCCCATATCCTTGAGCAGCGTTTCGCCCGGAGAGCCGAAGGCGACGGCGATGTGGCCGAGCTTTTTCAGACGCGCGTCGGACCATGACTTGATGTCGAGGTCGCGATCGGCGCGGCTGACGAAGACATAGCCGGTGCGATAGTACGGCTTCGACGTCGCGACGCGCGGATCGCCAGTATCGAGTCCGATGACGACGTCGCAGAGCTTCTTGTCGAGAGAATCCCGCACGAGATAAATCGCCGGCTGCTGCGACCAGACGAACTGCGGCTTGCGTTTCATGGCGTCGGCGAGCGCAACGCCGATCTTGTTCTCAAGTCCCGAGCCGTCTTCCATCGAGAGCGGCGGCTGGTTCTTCGCCGCGCAGATGCGAAGCGTACTGGGATCGGACGGCTCTGCCGCCGAAGCGGTCGCGGCGTTCGAGACGGCGTCGCCAGTAACGCCGAGCGACGCGCCTTCTGCGCTCATGGCCGCAAGGGCGACGAAGAGTGCGCAGCATGCGCCGACGGGCAAGCGAGTGAATCGCGACATGGCTTTCTTTCCGTGATCATTTCGATCGCCTGCTCGGACGCATGGGGGCGCGTCCGAGCAGGCGTCTCGTAACCGCCTCAGGCGGATGAGATCGATGGAACGAACGGCGATTAGTTCGCCTTGTATTCGCCCACGCTCAGATCGTCGTAGGGGCCTTTGCCGTCGAGCGAGAACACCATCACGCCGCCGCCCATCTGCGTGTAATTAGCGAGCTGCTTGAAGGCGCCAACCGCGCCGAGACCGGCCGTCGGATCCTGGAGATCGAACACGAGGCCGACGCCCGGCCAACCGCCGACGCCATACAAGATGGCGAGATATTCGACGCCCTTGTGCTGATAGACGATCGGATGTCCGATGACGCCGGACGGAAGCTTGAACTTCCACAGCAGTTCGCCGGTGTCGCTGTGACGGGCCTTGATGAAGCCGTCGAGCGTTCCGTAGAAGACGACATTGCCGGCGGTGGCGGCGGTGCCGCCCCAAACAGCGAAGCGCTCCATCTTCTCCCATTTGAACTTGCCGGTGATGGCGTTGTAGGCCTTGATCTGACCGAGGCCTTCAGCCTTCTGACGATCGCCCTTCGGACCCGGAAACATGTTGAGCGTCGCGCCGACGAAGAACTGACCCGCGCGATAGGGAAGCATGAAGGGCTCCCAGTCCATGCAGATGTGGTTCACGCCGAGGAAGAACAGCTCCTTGTTCGGATCGTAGGAGTCGAGGCCCTGGTTGTGATAGCCCATCGCCGAGGGACAGATGTCCTTCGCGAGATGATCCATCCGCGTGCCATATTCCGGATCGCGCACCGGCAGGCCGCTCTTCAGATCGACCTTCTTGAACACATTGACCGTGTCGTCGATCTTGTCGGCGGAAACCAGCGTGCCGTCGGTACGGTCCAGCGTGTAGACGATGCCGTTGCGATCGGGATGGGTCAGCAGCTTGCGCAGCTTGCCGTCCTTATCCTTCTGCTCGCTGAGCATCATGAAGTTGATGCCGGCGTAGTCCCATTCATCGTGCGGCGTCTTCTGATAGCCGAACTTCGCCTCGCCCGTGTTGAGATCACGACCCCAAATGGTCATCGTCCACTTGTTGTCGCCAGGACGCATCGTCTCGTTCCACGGCGCCGGATTGCCGCTGCCGTAGTAGACGAGGTTGGTGCCCGAATCGTAAGCGAACCAGCCCCAATTGGTGCCGCCGCCGATCTTCCATGCGTCGCCTTCCCAGGTCGCAGTGCCGAGGCCCTTCTGACCGTAATGCGGATTGGCCTTGTTGAAGTCGTCGCCGATCAGCACGTCCGAATCCGGACCGGTCGCATAGGCGCGCCACTTCTGCTCGCCGGTGCGCACGTCATAGGCGGTCATGTAGCCGCGCACGCCCAGTTCCGCGCCCGAGCTGCCGATGAGCACAATGTCCTTATAGATGTGCGGCGCGACGGTCAGCGTGGAGCCGACCTTGAAGTCGGAGTTTTCGATCTTCCAGTATTCCTCGCCGGTGCTGGCGTTCAGCGCGACGACATGGCCGTCGAGCAGCGTCTTCACGATCAGCGCGGGCGCCTTGCCGTCGCCGGGCCAGTAGGCGAGACCACGATTGACGATGTCGCAACAGGCGACGGCGCGCGCCGCGGCGTTCTGCTTGGGCTTATGCTGCCAGAGAATGCGGGTCGGGTCGTCGAGGTTGAGCGCGAACGTATTATTGGGAAAAGACGTGTGAACATACATTTTGCCGTCGATGACGATCGGCGAACCTTCGTGACCGCTGAGCAGACCGGTCGAGAACGACCAGGCGACCTTGAGGTTCTTGACGTTATCGGCGTTGACCTGGGTCAGCGTGCTGTAGTGATTGGAGCTGTAGTTCTTGCCCTGCATGGCCCAGTTGTCTTCGCTCTTCGTCAGAGCCTCGAGCTTATCCTCGGCAGTCGCAGCGGACATCGTCACGATCGGCGCCGCGATCAGCACGGACAACAGGGACACGGAATTCAGCAATTTCCTCATCGACGAGTCCTCCTGCAACCTCGCCCGGACGCCTTCATGGCGTCTTCGACGGCGACGTCGCCCCGCAAATAGACGGCAAAATGCAGCCGCCGTGGTTCATTGACGGTCGCTTATTCTCGCTGCGCGTCGGCGCAAATTCGAGAGACGATCCGCCGGCATATAAGTTTAAGCGCAAGGCCGAGTCTTCACGATTTATCGGTAATGTGTCTCGGGAAAGATTGGCATGTTTGCTGCCCATGCTTCCCGACGTCGGGGCGCTTGACGCAAAACCGCACACAGATTTTGTTGAAGGGCGCTCATCCTCTCCTCATCAGAAGCATCGAATGCCAAAACCTCTCTCGCCAATGACTTCGCCTGCCCGCCGTCATCGCCTGCTCACTCCGGCGATTCTGCGCCCGTCCGCTCTTCCGGTCGCCCTGGTCATGCTCATGCTGCTCGGCGCGACGCTTGCGCGCATCGGCGCGCAAACAGCCCACGCCGCGCTCTACCCCGAAGACCGGCGGCAAGCGATGACCGAGGCGGACACGAATCGCTTCGCCGGCGCCGGCGTGCTCATGTGCTACTCCGATTTCGGAACGCTGGAGCGCGCGGCGGCCGCCTGGCTCATCGGTTCGCATGACCTCGTCGTGATGAACGCGCATAATTTCGTCGACCGACGTCTCGTCCCAACGCATCCGGTGACGAATTGCTTCTTCAGGATCGCTGGCGGCGACTATTATTTCGATGAGAACAGCCTGCGCATCGGCGCCTCCGTCGAATCGAAAGCCCTGCACATCACAGACGACTGGGCCTTACTGCGTCTGCTTCAGCCAACGCCTGAACCCGTGAAGCCGCAGCCCGCGCCAGATACGAGCGATATCGCCACGGGCGCGCGCTTCAAGGTCGTGATGGTCTCGCCGGCCGGACATTCCAATACCCGCCTCGCGGCCACCACTGAGTCATGCGATGTTTATCGCGTCGACGAACCTACCGAAGGTCACACTCGTCGCGTGCGTCACGACTGCAATGACGGCTATGGCGGCTCGGGTTCCGGGCTCTTCACCGAAGACGGCCGTCTGATCGCCTTGCACAGCGCCTCGCTCGACATGAATCAGAAACGGCCCTTCGATATCGAGACGCATTACGGTTCGGCGATGCTTTTCGAAGGCGACCTCGCGGAAGCGATCCGTGACGCCGCGTCGAAGCCGCGTTAGCTCATTCCTTTGGCGGAATCGTCCGTAACCAGGCGACGAGCGCGTCGAGATCATCGGGCGACATTTTCGAAAAATGCGCCTTGGAGAGCGTCGACATCGGCGGCTTCAGCAGCGCGCCATCACGCGCCACGCCTTGTGTGATCGCGCGCTTCAACTCATCGTCCGACCAGGCGCCGACGCCCTTTACCGAATGCGACGTGATGTTGGAGGCGACGACGACGCCGGCGGCGTTGCGGAAGGTTTTTCCGCCCGCGCCGAGACGATTTTGATACTCAGGCGCGCCATCGATTTCCTCGCTGTGACACGACAGGCAGCGGGCGAGCGACGCGACATAGCGGCCCCGCGTGTTTTTGTCGGCAAGAGACGCTTCATCGAAGGGCGCCGCCGCTCCGGGCATCAGGCGAGGCGTCCATTCGCCGCTGCGCTGCTGGGGCGATTGAAGCCGCGCGCGGATCGGCGTCGCCGAGCGCAAAAAAGCGATGATCGCGTCAAGATCGCTCTGCGTTAGCGGCTTATACGAGTCCGACGGCATAACCGGCGCAAGGCGACCATTCCGGCCAATGCCGTCGACGATCGCGGCGCGCAATTCTTCGTCGGTCCATGCCCCGACGCCGGTCTCTCTATCTGGAGAGATGTTTGGACCCCGGACGACATAGGATTTGTCGGAGAATGTCTGCGCGCCGCCGCTAAAGCGACTGGAGAGGTCGTAGCCTGCTGCGCCGCGCGGCGTGTGGCAATTGTCGCAAGCCGTCAGCGCTTCGACGAGATAGCGGCCGCGTTCGCTATCGCCAGCATGGGCTGCAGGACCGATCAGGCAGAACGCGAGCAGAGCGACCAGCATAGCCAGAGACGATGGCGGTCCTTTAGCGCTCATGATGCAGATTCGTTGGTGTCGGATATGGCGCACTTAACGCAACCTTCTCTATGCGTCTCGCGGAGAAATTCCCCGGCAACGCAGGACAATTTGGCAATGACGCCGCAGGAGTCAGCGCCCGAGAGAAAGGTTCGAGCCGTCGAGGACGGCGTAGTCGAAACGTGCGCCGGTGACGATCGCCGCGGTGAAATTGGCGCCTGTAAGAACAGCATGGGTGAGATTGGCGCGCGTAAGGTCCGCCCCGTCGAAATTGGCGTCGGGGAGTTCGGCGCGCACGGGAACCATGCCCTGATTGGCGGGATCGGCGCCGAGATCCGCGCCGATCAGCTTCGCATTGCGGAAGTTCACGCCCTTGCCGCCGCCAATGATGCGCGCATTTGAGAGGTCGGCATCGTCAAACTTCGCGCCGTCGAGAAGCGCGGCATAGAGCATCGCGGCTTTCATCTGAGCGCCCGAGAAGTCGGCGTTCTGCAAATCGGCGCGCGTGAAATTCGCCGCTGACAGATCGGCCTTCGCCAGCTTTGCGCCCGCGAGCTTGGTGGAGAAGAAGTCTGCGCCATGCAGGTTAAGGCCGGAGACATCGACGCCTGAGAGATCGAGATTTGAAAGATCGATCGGCTTACCCTGCGCTTCGGTGACCTTATGTTCGATCTCGGCGCGAGTCATCTCCGCAGCTAAGGCGCACAAGGGCGCGGCGACAAAAAGGAGCGCGGCCGCGACAAATAAGAGTTCGCGACCGACGCGCTTCAGATTGGGCGAACTCATCACGCGAATCCCCGGCATATGCATATTGCTCTGCAAAGGTATGTACGGCGGCTCAAAAGACGCAACAGGACAATCTCCCGGGCGTGCGGGGAAACAGCGGCAGCCCTCGGCCACGGCGCCGGCAGCACGTAGATCGCCATGCGCTTTCGCGATAAGGAATGGAGATGCAACGCGCACAACTTTTTTCCTCCGGTCTCGTCGTCGCTCTCTTGTTTTCGGCGAGCGCGCATTCGCCTGCCCTTTCGAGCGACGCTGAATTGCCGAAGCGCCGGCCGGGCCTTTGGCGCATTTCGACGATCTCGCCAGAGATCGGGCTGCAGACCAATGACGTCTGCATCGAAGAGGGCGACAGCATCATCGGCGCGCAGGACGAAAGCTGCGCGAAGCCCTCCGTTACGCACGCGAATGATCAGATCATCGTCACGATCGAATGCGGCCCAAAGGACGCGCGCGACGTCACGAGCCTGCTGTTCACCGGCGATTTCCAGAGCTGGTATCGCGCGCAGTCCAAGGCGACGGCGAAGGGGACTCGCTCAGGCTTTACGATCGACGCGAAGTTTCTATCCGAACGCTGCACGAACTAGCCGCTCCCGACGATCCAGTCGGGCCTGCGACGCCGAAAGCTATGTGCTCTGGCGTGCTGTTTGAAGATGAAGATGGGAAGTCGGTCTTTGAATATGACCAGCCGTCCTCGCTCTTCGGGCAGTTCGACGATGAACGCGTAACCGAGTCGGCCGATATCTCGACGCCGTGCTTGAAGCTGCATTGCTTCAAGCGGCGGACTAAGGCGGCGCGAAATTCCCACGCTGACGCAATTCCTGCATGTAGCAATTGCTCTTATCTACGTTCTTGCCTCTCTCAGCGAGATCCATCAGGGGATGACGGACGTCCCTGATCGGGTGGAGTAGCGGGAGGCGTGCGCCGCTCGGCTCGGTATTTGTCGTGCAAACCGGCGAGCGCGTGATTGACGTAAGTATGGAACTGCGTCGCTTTCTCGATCGGCACAGTGAAAACGGCGATCCCGAAACCTACCGCTGCGGCGATCAAAGCCGTCATGACGACGGAAACGAACCCGTACGCGATCGTCCGAACGATCCCGCGACGGGGAGCAGGATGGACTTCGAAACGGCTTTTGTATCCTTGAGTGTCTCTTACAATCTCGGGGGCTTTTTGCTCAATTACTTGCTCGTGGGCGTGTAAGATCGTTCCTGCCTCTCGCGGTTCAAACTCTGCCTCGACAAATTGCGGTTGTTCGACCTCCTGCCAGTGCGCCTGACTCTGATCAGGAGCTGTGTCAGTCGAGGACCCCAAAACGACCTGTTGCTGCTCTTCCTCTCGCCGGGCGCGCGCCGCGGCCTCGACGCGTTCAGATCGCTGGCGCTCTTCTTCTCTTTGTTCCATGGAGGCGAGTCTTTGCTCCAAAGCGGCAAACCGTTTTTGCAGAGCAGCGATCGTCCACTCGCTGCGCAACATCTCGTTGTCCCGCGGCGGCGCCTCGGCTGGCGCGCATGAGGCCGCACGAACCTGCTCTGTTACGCGACGATTTTCTCCTCCACGACGCTCTTCCTCCCTTTGTTTGAACGCGACGAGGGTCCAGTCGCTGAGAAGGGTCTTGCTCATCTTTCACTCCAGTCTTTCGATGTTCGCATCCGACGCCTTGCGTGGCATTGTCAGCCTCGGAAAATCCCGTAGAAGCTTTCAGTGTGTCTCAACGGTTCAAAAGCTAGGCTGAGACGATGCTTGGCGTTTGTAAAGCTCGGCGCGCGGAGCCGTGCAGGTGAATTCCTTCCCTGAAAATTAGGTCCTCACATAGGCAGAGCATCCCAATGTCGATCTTGTTTCAACCCGTGCGCATCGGCGAGATGGAATTGCCGAACCGCGTCATCATGGCGCCCCTCACCCGCTGCCGCGCCAGCGAAGGGCGCGTCCCTAACGCGCTCATGAGGGAATATTATGTGCAGCGCGCTTCCGCTGGCCTCATCCTCACCGAAGCAACGTCGATCACGCCGATGGGCGTCGGCTATCCCGACACGCCGGGGATTTGGTCGCACGCGCAGACCGAAGGATGGAGACGGATCACCGAGGCGGTGCACGATGCTGGCGGGCGGATCATGCTGCAGCTCTGGCATGTCGGCCGGGTCTCGCATCCGATCTACCTCGACGGCGCGACTCCCGTCGGGCCGAGCGCGATCGCGACCGCCGGACATGTGAGCCTGTTGCGCCCTTACCAGCCCTATCCGATTCCGCGCGCCCTGGCGCTTCCCGAGATCGTGGAAATCGTCGAGGCCTATCGGCGCGGCGCGGAAAACGCCAAAGCTGCCGGGTTCGACGGCGTCGAGCTGCACGGCGCCAATGGCTATCTGCTCGACCAGTTTCTCCAGGACAGCGCCAACACGCGAACCGATCGCTATGGCGGCTCGGTCGAAAACCGGGCGCGCCTGATGCTTGAAGCGACCGACGCCGCGATCGCCGTCTGGGGGCCAGGCCGCGTCGGCATGCATCTGGCGCCGCGCGGCGATTCCCACTCGATGGGCGATTCCGACCCAAAGGCGACGTTCGGGTATGTCGCGCGCGAACTCGGCAAGCGGGGCGTCGCCTTCATCTGCGCCCGCGAACATGCGGGGCCCGACGCGCTGGGGCCCTTTCTTAAAAAGGAATTCGGCGGCGCCTATATCGTCAATGAGGGCTATACCGCAGAGACAGCCGAAGCCGCGATCGCCGCGGGCGACGCCGACGCGGTGGCGTTCGGCAAGCTCTACATCGCCAACCCGGACCTGCCCGAGCGTCTTCGCGGTCATGCCGCGTTGAATGAACCCCAACCGGCGACCTTCTATACGAAGGGTCCGGTGGGTTACACGGATTATCCGGCGGCATGAGCGGGGTTCGCCCGCGGGATTTCCGTTGCAAGCGTGAACCCCAGGCGAATAGCGGGCTAACGCGCGAGATCCTCGGGGGCGCCCTCAAAATCTCGATGCATTGGGTTTGCTGATTGGCTTTAGCTGGGGAGTCTCACCGGCGCGCCACTCTGGCGGGAAGAACGACGACTCGGGTTCCAGGGGTCGTTTTTTGGTAGAGATCCATCGCGTCCTGATTGATCATCCGGATGCAGCCAGACGATTGGCTCTTCCCGATGGTCCATGGCTCATTCGTGCCGTGGATGCGAAAGAGCGTATCTCGATCCCCTTGCCAGAGATACATCGCGCGGGCCCCTAACGGATTGCCGGGACCGCCATGCATGCCAAGACCGCTTTGCAGCTCGACCAACTGCCTCTTAAGGTCCGGCCTGCGTTCGATCATTTCTTTCGGCGGATACCAGTCCGGCCATTCCTGCTTGCTCTTGATCGTCGCTTCCCCTGACCAGGCGAAGCCGTCGCGTCCGACGCCGATGCCATAGCGGGTCGCCCGGCCGCCCGCCTCGACGTAATAGAGATAGTGTCCGGCGGGATCGACCACGATCGTCCCTGGCGTTTCTCTGGTCGAGTAGGCGACGTTGGCGCGATGGAATGCTGCATCGACGAGGCCCGGTCTGACCGCGGGAACGATGAAGCCGGCGTCCTTCATCTCGCCGTAGAGATTGCCGCCCTGGACGGCGACGGCGTCGATGCGCCCCGCCGTCCCGGCAGGATCGCTGCGCGGCGTCGGCGCAACCGCGGAGGCGGTCAGCGTCGCAGGCGTCTGCGTGCTGGCGCATCCGGCGAGGCCGGCCCCAGCCGCTGCTGAGGCAAATATGATCAGGATTTGTCGGATTCTGGGAGGCATGGGGGATCACCGTCCTCGGCTGCGTCCCGTCAATATAGCTAAATCCGCGCCGTTAACCAATTCGCCCGGCAGGGATCGGCGCGGGGGATGGCGAGGTTGGAAGCGCAACATGGCTGCGAAATCGTGATCAGATTAGCTTACGCCTCCCTCATTCTCCAGGGCGTCAACGACTTGCCAAGTCTTCAGACCAACGATGCCATCGATGTGTAGGCGGAAATCTTGCTGCAACTTCCTGACTGCTGCTTCAGTCGTGACGCCAAAGCGCCCGTCGACTCCGCCGGTGTTGAAACCGACGGCGTTCATTCGGCTCTGCAAACGGCGAACAGGTAGGCCCGTCGAGCCGACCTTCAGCACCGGATGGCTTTGATCAGCTTCGTCGATGTTGATCCACGTAATTCGGCCCACCACGCCATCAACCGCGATCTCCCGCGCCTGCTGAAATTTCTTGACTGCGCTCTCGGTTTTCGCCCCAAAGACTCCATCAACGGGGCCGACATCGTATCCGAGAGACTTAAGGGCCTCTTGCAGGTCCCGCACGGCGGGATCACTAGATCCTGAGTTCAATATCGGTTCCGCCATGGCGTGCCATCCTGTCAAAAAACACGAGCCCGGTTGGTCTCCGGACCGACTTGAAGCCGACGCTAAAAAGAAAGCATGCCGCTCACCAGAGCCTGCCACGTAACCGGACCGACGATTCCGTCCACTTTCACGGAAGGGATGTCGAGCGAAAGCGCTTGCTGAAAACCACGCACCGATGCGTCTGTGACCGGTCCGAAGATCCCATCGACTTGCGGTCCTTTGCTGGGGTCGCCTGACAGGTTGCGGAACTGAAATTCCTCCTGCACCCCCTTAACCGCGTCGCCTTGGCTTCCTTTTTTGACCTCCACGACAAGAGCCGCCCAAGTCAAAGGCCCGACAATCCCATCCGCCGCTAACCCCTGGCTTGCTTGAAAAGCTTTCACTGCGGCGTCGGTTTGCGGACCGAACACGCCGTCAACGACAGCGCTATGTCCGCGCGCCCGCAGCAGATGTTGCAGCGTCTTTGTGGGATGTTCGCCGGAGCCGGTTTTGACCACTGGCCAAGGGCTGATGCCGCCAGACATTACGATGCCTCCCCGCGATATTAATGGAAATAAAAATTTAGGAGCCTCGACTGAAAGATGACGACGGCGGTCAATATGGGCCGCGCCACCAGTTCGATTAAAGGATAAGACCAGAGAGGCTCTCGAGCGTCGCGCCGGCGGCGCCGGCGGGAGCCATCCAGCTCCGCTCGTCCATGACGCCCGTAACCGGGAGCCCGGCATTAGTCTGGTATTGACGGACGACATTCTCGGTCGTCGGGCCAAAAACGCCGTCGATGGCGCCGGCGTAACCAAAGCCCGTCTTGAGCACGCCCTGCAGCATGGCCACCACCGGGCCTAGGGATCCAGCCTGAAGCGTCGGTGACGCCTCGCGATACGGGTGGACGTGGCTCCACGTGATCGGCCCGACGACGCCGTCCGCGACCAGTCCGTTCGATTGCTGGAAGTCCTTCACGGCCTCTTCCGTGCGCGGTCCGAAGACGCCGTCTACGTTGTCGGGTCCCAAGACCTTGTTGCGCGCGAAGACTCGTTGAAGTCGCTTCACGTCATCTCCGGTATCGCCTAGTTTGATCGTCGCCGGCATGTCGAGTTTCCCTTCGTTCATCGGTCGCTCGCGTCTAGAAATCCTGCTCGATGAGCTTCCTCCAGGTCAGCGGACCCACGATGGCGTCCTTGGCGAGATGGGCCGCCGTTTGGAAGGCGAGCAGCGCCTCCTTCGTATTCGCGCCGGCCGTCGCATCTAGCATCAGGGGCGAAATCGGCGTGCCATCCTCGCCGACATCGCCGGCAGTGAGGAAGAGATTGAGCAGCGCCTGCAGCGTCTTGATGTCGTCACCCGCAATTGAATGCAGTTCGGCCTTCCGGAGGTCGATGGTTTTCAAATTTACTGCGACCTGCGTCATGACCCTCGTCCTCGCATTTGCACGCCGCTCGTGAGCTACTGACAAATCATAGTTCGCTCAGCGCGGCTGTGATCATGCAAATTGATGAGGATGCGCGGAAATTGGCTGACACTGCTTCAGCTGCGACACGAATATTTCCGCCGCGCTCGCGAACCTAGATCTCGAGGGACGCTTTACAGTGCGCAGCTCAACGCGGTTTGGCCGCGAGAAATTTGCAGCCTGCCTTAAATATTTGATTTAAAATAGTATTCTGGTGCCCAGGGGCGGGATCGAACCACCGACACTGCGATTTTCAGTCGCATGCTCTACCAACTGAGCTACCTGGGCTCGCGCGGACGCGATGTGTCGGGCTTATAGAAAGCGCGCAACGACTTGTCCAGACCCGCTAGGGTGGCGAGACCGTTCCGCGATCACGTGTAACGCAACACATCAGGCGGCCCAGCTGTTTAGTCCCAAAATTTTCTGGAGTGGGTTGATTTTCATTCGTTCTGACTGAAGTCCGGCATTTGCGGATCGCAGTTCGGCGCGCGCCTAACCGCTGTAGCCCGAATTGGAATTCTGAAGAGGCCCTCGATGATCACTCGCCAGCTTGGCGCGGACGGCCCCATTGCATCAGCCCTCGGCCTCGGCTGCATGGGCATGTCGGACCTCTACGGCGCGTCGGATCGCGCGGAAGGCGTCGCCACCATTCACGCCGCTCTGGACGCTGGCGTCACATTGCTCGACACCGGCGACTTCTACGGCATGGGCGACAATGAGATGCTGATCGCGGAGGCGCTGCGGGGCCGCCCGCGCGACGGCGTCATCCTCAGCGTCAAATTCGGCGCCCAGCGCGATCCGGACGGGAACTGGATCGGCTTTGATGGGCGGCCGTCCGCCGTGAAGACGGCGCTCGCCTACAGTCTGAAGAGACTTGGAGTCGATTATCTCGACATCTATCGCCCGGCGCGTCTCGATCCGAACGTGCCGATCGAGGAGACTGTCGGCGCCGTCGCCGACATGGTCAAGGCGGGCCATGTGCGGTTTATCGGCCTCTCGGAAGTCGGACCGGAGACGATCCGTCGCGCGGCCGCCGTACATCCGATCGCCGATCTGCAGATTGAATATTCGCTGATATCGCGGGGGATCGAAAGCTCGATCCTTCCGACGTGCCGCGCGCTCGGGATCGGCCTCACCGCTTACGGCGTCTTATCGCGCGGATTGATCAGCGGCCACTGGCAAGCCGGCGCGCAAACGACAAAAGGAGATTTTCGCGCGAGCATTCCGCGCTTTCAGGGCGAAAACCTTAAAAAGAATCTGGCGCTCGTCGAGGAAATCACGCGCATCGCCGACGCCAGAGGCGCGACCGTCGCGCAGATCGCCATCGCCTGGGCGTTGTCGCGCGGCGACGACATCGCGCCGCTCATCGGCGCGCGGCGGCGCGACAGGCTCGCCGAATCGCTCGGCGCGCTCGCGCTGACGCTCGATCGCGAGGACTTGGCCGCTCTGGAGAATCTCGCGTCTTCCGTCTCCGGAGCGCGCTACGCGAAGGCGCAGATGGCGCAGCTCGACAGCGAAGGGCGTTGAAAGGGCCGCTCAGAGCGGGCGGCGGGCGAATGGCTGAGAGAAGAGCCAAGTCCCGCTATTCGAGATTTCGGCGCGGACCCGAACGCCGCTATCGGTCAAATCGTTTGGTCACAATTATCGGCTTGCTATTTGCGCCTAATCGGCAAAGATTCCGCTTTCCTCATCTCACCATGGAAGTCTTAGATGCAGCGACAGTTTGACTCTTTCGTTTCAGGCGCCCCCGATGTTCTCGCCGTTCACTGGGGCTGGGTCATCGCCTTGGGAATATTGATCGGGGCGCTGGGAATTCTCGCGATCATCCGAGCCAGAATGGCGACGTTCATCGCAGTCGGCTTTCTTGGCGCGCTGCTCATCGTCAGCGCGGTGTCGGTTCTCATCTTCGCCTTTTCGGCCGCGGGCCTGTGGACAGACTTCTTCGTCCACGTCCTCTGGGCGGTTCTTCTGGCGATCGTCGGAATCATGCTGCTGACGCGCCCCGCGATCAGCGCCGAGGCGATCACGCTTCTCATCGCCTTCTATTTCATCGCCGAAGGCATACTCGTCATCGGTTTTGCGCTGACCTCCCAGATCGACGGTCTGTGGATGTATCTCCTGCAAGGCGGCGTCGCGCTGCTGCTGGGCGCGCTGTTGGTGACCGGATGGCCGTTCACCGGGCTGTGGGCGATCGGCACCTTCCTGGGCATCGATTTGCTGTTCAAAGGTTGGGGAATCATCGCTCTCGGCTTTGGCCTTCGGGCGATCTCAGAAGGCGCTCTACTGTAGGCTTCTGGGCGCGCCAGCGCCCAGAAGCCTCAATCGGCGGGTTGGGTCGCCGTAAATAAAATCAGGCGGGAGCCGAACACGGCTCCCGCCACGCCTTTATTGAGAAGGACGTATTCGCCAATCAGTAGGCTGAAGCGCAGGACACTGATCGGCGGCGCCGACTTGCCTTGAAGCATCCGCGGCGACCGGATCATGACGGAAGCGGCCCGCCACATTGCCGGGCTGAGGACATGGTAGCCGCCACCCCGCTCGAACGGGGGCCGCCGGATCCTCCCCCCGATCGCTCAACCCTATGAGGATTTGAGCGCTATTTCAGAACGGTGCGAACAGCTCGCTGACGCGCGCAGAGTTGGCGCGCCTCGGGAACCTGTTGAGGCCGCTCAAGCGCGCCTTCTGCCCAGCCAGCCTATCATATTTTCGACTCCTTTGACGTCCAACATGATGAGATCATTGCAAAGTTGAGGAAGAATGCCCCTCACGCCCCATCTTCGCCGGCTCGAAGCCGAAGCGGTTTTCATTTTGCGAGAAGCGGTGGCCGAGTTCCGGCGTCCGGTGATGCTCTATTCCATCGGCAAGGATTCGAGCGTGATGTTGCATCTCGCGCTCAAGGCCTTCTACCCAGCCAAGCCGCCCTTCCCGCTGTTGCATGTCGACACCACGTGGAAGTTTCGCGAAATGATTGCGTTCCGTGACCAAACCGCGGCGCGCGTCGAAATGGAATTAATCGTTCATACGAATGAAGACGGGCGAAAGCGCGGCGTCTCGCCTTTCACATGCTCCTCATCCGCATACACGCAAGCAATGAAAACCGAGGCGCTCAGACAGGCGCTGAACGAAGGCGGATTCGACGCGGCCTTCGGCGGCGCGCGCCGCGACGAGGAGAAAAGCCGGGCGAAGGAGCGCATCTTCTCGCATCGAACCGCTTCCCACGGATGGGATCCTAAGACTCAGCGCCCCGAACTTTGGCGGATTTTCAACACTCGTTTGGGAGCCGGCGAGACCATGCGGATCTTTCCGCTGTCGAATTGGACCGAGACCGACGTCTGGGACTACATCGCCGCGGAAAACATTCCGGTCGTGCCTCTTTATCTCGCAAAGGAACGGCCAGTCGTTCGACGCAACGGCGCTTACATCATGGTCGACGATGAAAGGTTTCCACTGGCGCCGGATGAAGTGGTCGAATCGCGGCGCGTGCGCTTTCGAACGCTGGGCTGCTATCCGTTGACCGGCGCGATCGACTCCGAGGCGGATACGCTCGAGGCGATCATCGCGGAAATGCGACAGGCCTCGACCTCCGAACGTCAGGGCAGGCTGATCGATTTCGATGAGTCTGCGTCGATGGAGCGAAAGAAGCGCGAGGGCTATTTCTGATGACCGCCCCCTTTATCGCCGATGCGGAAATTCTCTCAAAAGCCCAGCCGAGCCGGCCGCGACCCACTTTGCGGGTCTTGACCTGCGGATCGGTCGACGACGGCAAGTCGACGCTCGTCGGGCGCCTTCTCTACGAACGTCAGCTGATCTTCGATGATCAACTTGCCGCTCTGCGCAGCGACTCGCTACGGCACGGCACTTTGGGCGAGGAGATCGATTTCGCCTTGCTTGTCGACGGGCTCGAGGCCGAACGCGAGCAAGGCATCACGATCGACGTCGCTTACCGCTATTTCTCCACCCCCGCGCGTTCGTTCATCTTGGCCGACGCGCCCGGTCATGAGCAATATACGCGCAACATGGCGACGGGAGCGTCGAACGCCGATCTGGCCATACTGCTCGTCGACGCCCGCAAAGGTCTGCTGACGCAGACGCGGCGACATGCGACGATCGCCTCTCTCCTTGGGGTTCGGCACATCGTGCTGGCCGTCAACAAAATGGATCTGGTCGATTACGACGAAGCCGTGTTTGAAAGAATCGTCGGCGAATTTGAAAGCGTCGCCGCATCGCTCGCCTTTCGCTCCGTCGAAGCAATCCCCATCTCCGCCCGCCATGGGGACAATGTCGTCGCCGACTCGGCGAATATGCCGTGGCGTCGCGGCCCCAGTCTCTTGACCTATCTCGAAAACGCCGACGTCGAGACTGATGGCGGCGAGGCGCCGCTGCGGCTGCCGGTGCAATGGGTCAATCGCCGAAGCGACGCCTTTCGTGGCTTCGCCGGCGCCATCGCTTCCGGCCGCCTCCAGGTCGGCGATGAAATCGTGGCGGCCGCCTCCGGACGGAAAACCACAATCGCGCGTATCGTCGCCATGGGCGGGGACCTGTTCAGCGCCGCTGCGCCGGACTCGGTCATGGTGACCTTCGCCGACGAAATCGACGCGTCTCGCGGCGACGTTCTCTGCCACCCGACAACGCGCCCGAATGTCGCCGACCAATTCGCCGCGCATCTCATTTGGATGAGCGACGACAGTCTTATGCCCGGCCGTTCCTATCTGATGAAAATCAACGGGCGGTCTCTCGCCGCCAGCGTGACAGACATCAAGCACAAGCTCGACGTCGACACTGGCGCAAAGAGCGCCGCCAAAACGCTGAGCCTCAATGAGATCGGCTTTTGCAATGTTGCGACCGCCGCGCCTGTCGCTTTTGATTCTTACGATGAAAACCGCACGACGGGCGCCTTTATCCTGATCGACCGCTTCAGCAATGCGACCGCCGCGGCGGGGATCATCGCCTTTCCGCTGCGACGCGCGACGAACGTCCATCTTCAGGAGCAATCCGTCTCCAAGGCGACGCGCGCGCGTCTCAAACATCAGACGCCCGCGGTCCTATGGTTTACCGGACTCTCCGGCGCGGGAAAATCGACGATCGCCAATCTCGTCGAATCAAAGCTTGTCGAACGTCACGCCCATACGCTGATGCTCGACGGCGATAATGTGCGGCACGGCCTCAACAAGGACCTCGGCTTTACCGAAGCCGACCGCGTGGAAAACATCCGTCGTGTGGGAGAAGTCGCGAAACTGATGGTCGACGCGGGCTTGATCGTGCTTTGCGCCTTCATTTCCCCCTTCCGCGCTGAACGGCGCATGGTGCGAACGCTCGTCGGAGAAAAGGAATTCATCGAAATCTTCATCGACGCGCCGCTCGATCTGTGCAAGGAGCGCGATCCCAAGGGATTGTATAAGCGCGCGCTCGCGGGCGAGATCAAGAATTTTACCGGCGTCGACCAGCCCTATGAAGCGCCGGAATCGCCAGAGTTGAAGGTGAATTCTGCGGATCAATCGGCCCAAGCGACTGCGGACCGCATCATCGCTTATCTCGTGGAAAACGGGATGCTGGGGGCCTAAGCAATGCAGGCGCAAACAAGGTTGATATCGGCCGGAATGCTTCTTATTTTTGCACCGTTGGCGGCAAGGTGGAGCGCAACGACGAGCTTGGCCTTCAACTCGCGTTTGTTCGAGCGCTGCACGAGACTCGCGCGGCAGCTCTCAGAATTCCGCCGAATCATCGGCGCGGTTCTGCTCCAGGACATGCGCTCCCGTTTCGGCCACAGCCACATCGGTTATTTGATAGTGATCGCGTGGCCCCTCTGCCATATCGGCGTCATCATGCTTGCTCACCTGGTCCGGTCGAGCGTTGCTCCCGTCGGGGACAGCCCAGCGATGTTCGTCGGGACCGGAGTCGTACCTTACATTTTATGCCTCTATCCCGCGCGTCTGCTGGCCATGGCGATTCCGCAGAATCGCCAGCTGCTGAACATCCCGGTAATCCAGCCGCTCCACCTCATTTTGAGCCGTTGCATCCTGGAGACGCTCAACGCAATGATCGTGCTCGCGTTGTTTATGTCAGTCGTCGGCCTGTTTGATGTCGACATTTTCCCCGCCGACACCGTAGAAGCGGCCAAAGCGATCGGAGCCGCCGTGTTTCTCGGAATTGGTCTCGGATTTTTCAACGTGGTCATGTGCGCGCTCGTGGGAAATTTCTTTCTGCTGTTCTTCGTCTTCGTCATGATTGGTCTTTACGTGGTTTCAGGCGTCTACCTGCCACCAACGGCGATGCCTGAAAACATTAGGGAATATATGGTGTATAATCCGCTCCTGCACCTCGTCGAATGGCTGCGCTCGGCTTATTATACGAGTTACAATACCGACCTAATCAATAAGTCGATTATTCTGTGGGTCGGCGGCATTAGCCTCACGCTCGGTCTCATTGGCGAGCGGTTCTTGCGCGGCAAATTCTTCTCCTAAACGCGATCCGGCGCGCTTTTCTCCGAAATGATCGGATTACAGAGCGATCTCTGCGCGGACATGCCAAAAATGAAATGATCGACGAACCAGACGCGGCGGAGAGGGTTCGCGATCCTGTAAGTCTGCCCGGGCCGAGAGCGGCGCGTTCAGCGGGCGAAGCGGTAGGTTCGCCGCGATCGTCATCATCTCACCCGCTTGCCCGTGACACGCGCTTCGCCTAGACCGGCGCGGCACGCATGGAGGCGAGATGAGCAACATTAAAAGGATCGGCGCGGGGCCGCGTATGAGCCAGGCGGTCGTTCGCGGCAACGCCGTTTACACAGCCGGCCAGGTGGCCGACAAAACCAAGGGCGGATCGGTCGCCGATCAGACTCGCGAAATCCTCGCGCAGATCGACGCGCTTCTCGCCGAAGCCGGCAGCGCCAAGGCCAACATCCTGTCGGCGACGATTTACCTTGCCGACATCGCGACCTTCGCAGAGATGAACGGCGTTTGGGACGAATGGGTCGACAAGGCCAATCCGCCCGCGCGCGCCACCGTCGAAGCGAAGCTGGTGGCGCCGGCCTACAAGGTCGAGATCGCCGTCATCGCGGCGCTCTAGCGCATTTCCGCCGAAGTGGACGCCGGATCGGCGCTGAAAATGCGCCACCAAAAAAGGCGCGCATTCATCATTGCGCGCCGGCGCCGCTCAGCGGATTTTCCGGGTCAAAGGCATAGCGGATGGTCTCGAACCGCATGCCGCCCGCGTCGATGAGCAGCAGACGGCCGACCAGCCCCTCGCCGAAGCCGACGATTTCACGCACGACTTCGAGCGCCATCATCGCGCCGACGACGCCGGCAAGCGCGCCGAGAACGCCGGCTTCTTCGCAGCTCGGGATTTCCCCTGCCTGCGGCGGCGTCGGAAACAGACAGCGATAGGTCGGGTTGGGGCCGCCGTCGGGGCCGCGTTCGAAGGGCCGCAACGTCGTCAGCGACGCGTCGAAGCCGCCGAGCGCCGCGGTCACGAGCGGCTTTCTTTCATGGTAGCAGGCGTCCGAGACAAGATAGCGCGTCGCGAAATTGTCCGAACCGTCGGCCACGACATCGTAGCGCCCGATCAGCGCCTGGGCGTTCGTCGCATCGAGTCGCAGCGCATGCGGCTCCACGACGACGTGCGGATTGAGGCGCGCGATGGCGCCCTGCGCGCTTTCGACCTTGGGCCGGCCGACATCCTGCGTCGCGTGGATCACCTGGCGCTGCAAGTTGGACAGTGAAACCGCGTCGTCGTCGACGACGCCGAGCGCGCCGACGCCGGCTGCGGCGAGATATTGCAGCAGCGGCGCGCCGAGGCCGCCAGCGCCGACGACGAGAACACGAGCGTTCTTGAGCTTGCTCTGGCCCGGCCCGCCGATGTCGCGCAGCACCAGATGCCTCGCGTAGCGTTCGATTTCTTCAGGCGAAAGGCTCAATCACAGGCGCTCCGGCGCCGCGGTAAGATTGCGGCGGCGCGACCATAGCGGCTTCGCTCTCTTGTCTCCAGCAGTGACAGGTGCAAGCGCTGAAATGTCGATGAGTCAGGGTTGGACGGGCTGCCGCTTTTTCACCGATCGACGGTCCTCGGCAGAGGCCTGGCTCGTTTCGCGCAACGCCTCAAGGCCGACGCCGCCGAGCGCGGCCGCGCCGCGCGCATAAGCGATATTGTCGAGGAACTGTCGCGCGCAATTCTCCCAGGTGAAGGTCAGCGCATGCGCGCGCGCCGCCGCCCTGCTAATGTCGAGCGCGGCCAGCGCGGCGCTCCGGAGATCCTCGTTCAGCGCGCCCGCCCCGCTCGCCCCGATGACGTCGAGCGGTCCCGTGACCGGATAGGCTGCGACCGGCAGGCCGCAGGCCATGGCTTCGAGCAGCACGATGCCGAACGTGTCGGTGCGGCTCGGAAAAACGAAGACGTCAGATGCGGCGTAGAGCGCCGCGAGTTCGGCGCTCGTTTTGACGCCGAGGAATTTCGCCTGCGGAAATTTGGCTTCAAGCCCGGCGCGCGCCGGTCCGTCGCCGGCGACAAGCTTCGTGCCGGGAAGATCGAGCGACAAAAACGCCTCGATGTTTTTCTCGACGGCGAGGCGCCCGGCGTAAAGGAAAATCGGCCGCTCATAGGGGAGCGGCGTCGCCGCATCGGGGGTAAACAACGCGTGGTCCACGCCGCGCGACCAGCGCAGGACCCGCCGAAATCCCCGCTCTGACAATTCGCGCGACAAGCTTGGCGTCGACACCATCACGCCGGCGCCGGCGTTATGGAAGCGGCGCAAGGCCGCATAGGCGACTCCAACGGGAAGCCCAAAACGCGCCTGGATATATTCGGGGAAGCGCGTGTGGAAGCTCGTGGTGAAAGAGCGGCGCGCCCGCAGCAGGACGGCGCGGGTCACAAGGCCGATGGGCCCTTCGGTCGCAATATGGACGTGATCATAACCATCTTCGAGCCGCCGGCGAACGGCGCGCGGCGAAGCGAGCGCCAGCGCGATCTCCGGATAGGTCGGCATGGGCAGCGAATTGAAGTCGCGCGGGGTCAAAAAGTCGATCTCGGCGCCCAGCGCGCGCGCCGACTGCGCCATGGTCTCGAGCGATCGGACGACGCCATTAACCTGCGGACGCCAGGCGTCCGTCGCCACCAATATTCGCATCAAGCCGCCGCCGCTCTCTCGGGCAAGGACTTGGCGCGCTCGACAGCGTCCGCCGCCTCACGTTCAGCCGCCGTCTTGTGCCACCGCAAAATCTCAAATGCGCCATCGTCATGCTCGGCGATCGCGGTGCAGCTTTCGACAAAGTCTCCGGTATTGACGTAGAGCTTGCCGCTGATCGTCTTGATCGTCGCGTGATGGATATGTCCGCAGATCACGCCGTCAACGTTGCGGCGGGCCGCCTCGGACGCGAGGGCGTTCTCGAAATCGCCGATGAAATTGACGGCGTTCTTGACCTTCAGCTTCGCCCAGGCGGAAAGCGACCAATAGCCGACGCCGAACATGCGGCGCGCACGGTTGAACCAGGTGTTGACGACGATCGCAAAATCATAGGCCCAGTCGCCGAAGAAGGCGAGCCAGCGGGCGTTGCGCACGACGATGTCGAACTGATCGCCGTGGATGACCAGCATGGTCTTGCCGTCGGCGGTTTCATGCAGCGCGTCTTCGACGACCTCGACGCCGCCGAAATTCAGCCCGGTGTATTCGCGGGCGAATTCGTCGTGATTGCCCGGCACGTAGATGACATGCGCGCCCTTTCGAGCCTTGCGCAACAGCTTTTGGATCACGTCATTATGCGCCTGCGGCCAGTACCAGCCGCTTTTCAGCCGCCAGCCGTCGACGATGTCGCCGACAAGATAAAATGTGTCGGCGTCATTATGTTTAAGGAAGTCGATCAGCAGTTCAGCCTGGGCGCCGCGTGCGCCCAGATGCAGATCGGACAAAAACAGCGTCCGATAGCGCTTCACTGCATGTTCACTTGCCGGATCCGACATCTGCGCCGTGTTGGCGCGCACCGCTTGGGAGACCTTCACCCTGGCGTTTCTGTCGAGCATGAGCTGTTCGCCTCTCGCCTTCGCCGCTTGGCCTGATTGACCAGATTCGCATCACAGCCAGATGACATGGCCATCTCGGCTCGAGCAGTCGCAAGCGCGGGGGTTCGCTGTTCGATATTTCGAACGCAGTCGGCTATCTTGCCGATCGATTCTGCAACGTAACGGGCGCAGCTGAAGCGCTGGGGATGATGGGCGTCGAAGGTCAGGACAAACAGAAAATGTTGCAGGCGGGCGCGCTGGCGCTTTCTGGACAGCTCGGCGCGACCGTGCAGCGGCTGCGGAAAGCCTATAATTTGTCGCTTTCCGAACTGTCTTCGCAGTCTGGAGTCGCCAAGTCGATCATCAGCCAGATCGAGCGCAATGAAACCAATCCGACGCTCGCCACCATCTGGCGTCTCGCGCAGGCGCTCGACGTCTCGATCGAGCGGGTTTTGCAGACGACGGAAGATGGACCCTTCCTCGAGAAAACCAGCAAAGCGGACACGCCCATCCTGGTGTCCGACGACGGCAAATGCCGGCTCGAGATCATCGGCTGGATCAAGACCGTCGAATGGCTGCAGTGCTATGAATTCGCGGCCGCGCCTGGCGGCGTGTTGGAATCCGAGGCGCATCAGCGTGGCTCGGTCGAAAGCCTGTCCGTGCGCGACGGCGAGCTTGAGGTCGAGGTCGCGGGAGCGAAGTCGTGCGTGAAAGCTGGGGAAACCCTGCGCTATCGCTGCGACCGGCCGCACATTATCCGCAACCTCGGCAAAACGCCGGCGCAGGCGACGATGGTGTGCATTCTGAAGGCGGCGGTGATGGAATGACCCGCCGCCGCCGCGGACGCGTGAGCATCCTGCGGCGGTCGATGGCGGCCCCCGGTCAGGAGGAATGCAACTCGCCGATGTGCTTTTGCGAGTAAAGCTGGACGCCGAGCTGCTTGATCAACTCAAGCTGCGTCTCGAGGAAGTCGATGTGCTTCTCTTCGCTCTTCACCACGCCTTCGAAAAGCTGCTCCGAAACGCGATCGTTGATCGAGAGACAATAGGCCGCGGCTTCGAGATACAGTTCGCGGGCGGCGAATTCGGTCTCGAGGTCCGCCTTGACGATCTCCTCGACGGATTGGCCGATACGCAGCGGATCGAGCACCTGCATATTCGGGAAGCCCTCAAGGAAGAGGATGCGCTCGGCGAAATGATCCGCGTGACGCATCTCCTCGATCGACTCTTCCCGCCATTTCTTGGCGAGTTCGAGAAAACCCCAATTGTGGAAAATGCGGTAATGCAGCCAGTATTGATTGACCGCGGTCAATTCTGCGCGCAACCCACGATTGAGATAATCGATGACCTTCGCGTCACCGCGCATATCCGCATCCTTTCCATGAAAATAGACTTAGGCCGCCAGTTCGTCGGCGCGACAGCCTTCACAATCGCCGCTGCCCGAGCACTCATCCAATCCTCTCGCGGCGTGCTGGTCGACGATGGCGACAATGCTGCGCACACAGCGCCCGCATTTCGCCTCGCAGCCCATATGCCGGAACACAGCTGAAACCGATGGCCGGTCACCCCGTGGCCCAAGCGTATCGCGCACATCGCGGTCCGACAGGACGTTGCACGAACAGACGATCATTACTTAGCCCAGTTTGGAAAGGTTGCAAACTGCTTTCTGGAAAGGTTGCAAATTTCCTTCTTTGGAAACATTGCAAACTACCTTTCGTATCAGTAGGTTACAACATCTCCTGTCGTTTGCCAACTCTCGCGTGTCGCCTTTCGGACAGACCCGCGCCGATGAACTCT